>Ga0209087_1000011_pt1 | contig 136911 bp, 157 predicted proteins | sample S_130805_EF_Meta_FD_187321 | JGI IMG/M metagenome (GOLD analysis project Ga0209087, IMG submission 187321) | Freshwater microbial communities from Lake Simoncouche, Canada to study carbon cycling - S_130805_EF_MetaG (SPAdes) (version 2) | ecosystem: Environmental > Aquatic > Freshwater > Lake ... | reverse complement strand
AGTGGTGAACATCCTTCCCAAGTCCGCCGCACCTGATTACTAGATCCCACGAGGCAAGGAAGCAAATGGCGAAGACTCTCCCCATCGAGCACTACCGCGCCACCTACCGCTCCCACCAGTCCCGCGCTGCCGCGTTCGGCGTCGCCCCCGTGGACTTCAACGCCCGCGTCACCGCTCGCCTCGCCGGCGGCTACAAGCCCACGCCGCAGCAGTGGTCCTCCGCGGCCTGGCTCACGGTCTCGGAGATCGCTGGCCGCAAGTGCTGCCCCAAGGCGACCGGACGGGCCTGCATGTGCGAGGACTCGTTCACCTGCCCCGACCACGGGGTCACCTGCTTCGGCTCCCACGACTAGTCCAGGAGACAACATGCCCAGCTACCGCAACTACGGGGGCGATCCCCACGACCGCAACGACAGCCTCGCCGGCCGGGTCTACGTCTGGGAGACGGTGGACGTCGACGACCAGGACCGCGGCGCGAACGACGAGGGGTACTACTACGCCTGGTGCGACTCCTGCTGCAAGCGGACCGAGCACGATGGGTACTGCCTGGAGTGCGGATGATCGGCGAGTCCACCCTCGTCCGTACCCGGCTGGGCTGGAGCGGACCGGGTCTCGTGGTCGAGGTCCGAGACAGCCATCCCCTCCACAACGAGGAGAGGTTCTCCAAGATCAGCGACAGGATGTCGCGGCCACACGCCCTCGTGATGTGGTGCGACAGCGGTCACCGGGAGTGGCACCGGATGGAAGAGATCTGCGAGGTCGACGACAAGTAATTGTACAAAGTTGCGCCGGGTCCTTCCCACCGTGACCGCGCCTGATTACTAGATCTACGAGAGGCGGGGAGGACCCGCCGGATCGGAACCCTCAAGGAGCCCACGATGTACAAGAACGACCTCGTCACCCTCACGTCCACCGCCCGCGAGGCCCTCACCGCCCGGTTCAACCCGGGTGCCCGCCCGAGCGCCTGGCGCCGCCTCACGGTCGAGGAGCGCAACGCCTGGTACGAGCACTTCCACGCGGAGTGCCGCGCCGGCCGCGAGATCTGGCACGACTCCGCCGGCGAGAGCCGCCTCGCGCCCCTGGACTCCTCGGTCACGATCGACCCGGACGGGGTCTGGACCGTGGTCCGCGGCCGGGTGAACGCCCCCTGCGGTTACACCAGCGCGAAGGGCTGCGCTGAGCTCATCGACACGAAGACCGGCGAGAAGTTCTACATCAACCGCAAGTGGCTCCAGGTCGCGGCGGTCTGAGGAAAATGTGGGGCGAGGCCTTCCCGGTCCGCCCCGCGTTGATTACATCGTCTGAGGAGATGATCACCATGGCAACCCGCACCCCGTCCGAGAACCGAATCAGCAAGGCCCGCTACGACCAGGTGATGTGGTCCCGGGTCTGCCCCGGCTGCGGCGACTTCCGGATCGTCGACGTCGTCCGCCGCTCCCGCCAGGACCTCATGGACCGCGACAGCGGGTTCCGCGGTTCGTTCCACGAGTGCGGCGGCCCGGACGGCCACCGGTGCTGGAACATGTCGAAGTACGACGCCCGCACCCCGAACAAGCCCCTCTACGAGCGGACCGGGAAGTGAGCGGCCAGTGGTACTCCGAGCCCGACGCGGGTGGGGTCGTCGACGCCAGCAATGGCTGGGACACCTACCAGGTGTGGGCGTTCGGCCGCAAGATGGAGTGCGAGTGCGCGACCTGGCGCACCCTCCGGCGACCCTGCAAGCACATGGACCTGCTGCGCGAGTCGATCCGCGCGGGGAAGCCGGTGCCGGGCGTGGTGAGCTACTTCGTCAACGAGACCAAGTGAACAACTGAGCGGCAGGGGATACACTCTGCAGGAGGAACAAGGATGCTGAATCTCACGGTGAGCGGGGCGGGAACGGCGCTCCTCGCGGTATACGTCGCCTGGCGGATTGTGGAGACCCTGCAGGGACAGCGCATCGACGGGACTGGGGCCACGGTCCGCCGGGTGCTGATGACTGCGGTCGATATCTTCACGCTCCTGCTGGGAAGCGTCTGGTTCTGGGTCGGGAACATGGTGGTGTCGTCCGCGCTGGTGCTGTTCTCGGACTTCCCGGAGCACACCCGCCTCCGCCGGGAGCATGAGCCCCGCGCGATCCGAATCGGTCTCATGCTCGCAATCCTCCTGGAGGCCGCCCTGTTCTTTGGCTTCCAGGCCCTGCGGTGAACCCAGGGTGAGTCCGGCCGCCGCACCAACCGTTACATACAGCCCCAGGGGTGGACCTAGCTGGGTGACACGCAGTTGGTGCGGTGGCCAGAGGGCAGTCGGGAAAATGTTTGCAGCGGGCCTTCCCACTGCGCGCGGGTGGATTAAAGAGGAATAGCGAGGTCCTCGTGTCCCGGGGTGGGGACGGACACCGGGGGCGGCGGCACAAAAGAATGTGCGAAATCTCCTTCCCACCTGGCGCGCACCAGAATATAGGATCTGTGAGGAGATCAAGATGTCGATCCGAAACAACCCCTCCGCCTTCCTCACCATCGAAGAGGTCGACGCGCTCGTGGACCGCGCGCTCGCAAAGGACAAGGACCTCCCCGCCGAGGCGTACGCCTGGGTGCTCGGGTTCGGGGAGAGCCGGTACACGACTGACAACTCGACCTCGCGCATGCGCGAATACGTCCTCTCCCGCTGGCCTGAGTTCGCATCCCGGGGCAGGATGGCGGCCGGACGCCGCACCAGCAACATCCTCGAGAAGCTCCGGGCGCCGGCGATGTTGAAGGGTCTCACCAGCCGGTACGGCGCCGCGGGCCACGAGGAGTACAATGCCCGCCGGGTCTGGGCGATCGGTGCCGGCTACGATGTGATCGCCTACGTCTACGGCGGCTCCATGGAGTCGGCGATCGCCGAGGCCCACGTCACCTGGAAGTGGATGTACCCCAACCACGAGTTCAGCGCATTCCTCGTCGGGATCGGTGGGAAGCGCGAGTCGGACACCCGCAATGGCCGCCTCATGCTCGGGATGACCGCCAAGGTCGACGCGCTCCGGCAGCAGGCCGAGGCCACGGTCAAGAAGGCGGACCGCCTCCAGGACCTGCTCAACACCTGGGCGATCCTCAACCCGGACCAGGTCCAGGCTGGCCTCGCGGCGGGCTGAAGATAGTTAGGAAAAAGGTGCGCGGACTCCTTCCCACCGCACCCTGACCTGATTACTAGATCTACGAAGGGCGGACAACCCCGCCCCGGAACGAACCCCCTCTCAATCGGACACCTGGAGCCTCTCATGGACTTCGCGACCCTGACCACCCTCGCCAAGAACTGCCCGCCCGAGATCGCCATCCTCATGCGCGGTCCCACCGGGGTCGGCAAGAGCCAGGTCGCCCGGGCGATCGCCGCGGAGCTCGCGCTCCCCTACATCGACGTCCGCGCCTCGACGATGGACGAGGCGGCCACGGGCGGTCTCCCCGACTTCGAGACCTCGAAGACCCGCGGGGTCGCCACCTTCGTCCTCCCCGCCTGGTACGTCCGGGCCTGCCGGGAGCCGGTGGTCATCATGATCGATGAGTTCAACCGGGCGATGCCCCAGGTCATGCAGAGCTTCTTCCAGGTCATCCTGGACCGCGAGCTCGGCAACAACGTGGATGGCGAACCCCTGCGCCTCCACCCCGGCACCCGGGTCTTCGCGGCGATCAACCATGGCAATGAGTACGACGTCAGCGCCATGGACCCCGCCCTCCTCCGCCGGTTCTGGGTTGTCGATGTCAAGCCCTCGGTCACCCAGTGGATCGACTGGGCGAAGGGCAAGGGGATCGACTCCCTGGTGATCGACTTCGTCCGCCAGAACGAGGCTCACTGGCGCGTGGACCCCTCCTCGGTCGCCCCGGGGACCGTGATCCCCACGCCGGCGTCCTGGGACCGCCTGGACCAGTTCCTCAAGGCGATGGGGTGGAACCCCTCCAACCTCGCCGGAACTCTCCCGCCCGCCGGCTTCCACGGCCTGTGCACCGGCATGATCGGGACCGAGGCCTCCATGGCATTCGCGAAGTTCATCAAGGACTACGCCAAGGTCATCACGGCGGCGGACGTCATCGACGGCAAGGTGTCCGCCAAGGACATCAAGGGGCAGGAGGCCTCCTCGATCGCGGCGATCATCGACCGCCTCAAGGACGCATGCGCCAAGGACACCTGGACCCCGAAGCAGGCCGAGAACGTCGCCGGCTTCCTCCGGAACCTGGGTGGTGAGAACTTCGTCCACGGCTGGAACGTGATCTCCTCCTGTGGCAACCTCACCAACATCGCCCGCCTCCACGCCCTGATCGGTAAGGAAGTCGTCGCGATGGTCCAGGCCTCCAAGGCGGTGAAGTAGCGGGGAGGCGGGGAGACCCGCGCAGCAGGGGCCTACGGGCCCCTGATTTGCGTCAAGGCAATATGTCCATATGGCAAAGCTCTCAGAATTGAACGCTGCGCGGGCGCAAATAAACGCAAGGAATCTCCTTCCCACCTGGCCACAACCGGAATAACAGATCTCAGGAGGCAGCAATGGCCAAGAGCCCCGACACCACCGAGACCGACCTCGCCCCAGGCATCCACGACTGCACGCCCGAGGAGGCGGCGGCGTTCGACATCAACCCGCACCTGCTCAACCTGATGTGGGACGAACCCTTCTACGCGCAGGTCCTGCGTGGCATCACCAAGATCCGCAGCGAGGACCTCCCCACGGCGGGCGTGGCAGTCAAGGAGGGCGACATCCGGTTCTACTGGAACCCGAAGTTCCTCGCGACGCTCGCCAAGCAGTCCGCCGGCAAGGTCAAAGGTCTCAACATCCACGAGTGCCTGCACCTGGTCTACGAGCACTGTACGACCCGGCGCCACGAGCCCCACCGGGTGTGGAACTACTCCACCGACTGCGCGATCAACTCCCAGATCGCCCGGGAACTCCTCCCGGACTGTGGCCTCATCCCCGGTGAGGCGTTCAAGCCCCTGACCGCGAAGGAGCAGGCGAAGATGGGTGCCGAGGCGGTCGCCCGCTGGCAGAAGCTGTCGGACTTCATCCGCGACCTGCCCAAGGGTCTCTCCTCAGAGGAGTACTTCGCCCGGTTCATGGCGGACCCCGAGATTGCGGACACGATCGAGAATGGTGCCGGTGGCGCCGGTGAGATGGACGACCACGGGGACTGGGGTGGCGACCCGTCCGATGGGGACGCCGCCGGCGATGAGTCCGCCGAGTCCAAGGCCATGGCGAAGGCGAAGCTCAAGGAGATCGTCCGCCGTGCGGCGAGCGATTGCGACTCCAAGGGCCAGTGGGGTTCGGTCTCGGCCGAGATGCGCGAGAACATCCGTGCGATGCTCGCCAATGAGGTCCCCTGGCAGGAGGTCCTGAAGCACTTCGTCGGGAACTCCCGCCGCGGCAGCCGGACGACCTCCTGGTCCCGCCTGAACAAGCGGATGCCGGGCCTCGCGACCGGTGCGAAGCGCGGGTACACCTCCTCGCTCGCAGTCTACATCGACCAGTCGGGTTCGGTCGGGGACGACGAGCTCGCCCTCGCATTCGGGGAGCTCGAGGCCTTCACCAAGTTCACGTCGTTCACCACCTTCCACTTCGACACCGAGGTCGACCTGAAGTCCAAGGCGGAATGGAAGCGCGGCAAGGCGAAGGGACCGACCCGGACCCGCACCGGTGGGACGGACTTCAGCGCGCCGAGCAAGCACCTGGTCGCCAGCCGGGACGAGTTCGACGGCGGCATCATCATCACGGACGGGTACGCCTCGGACCCCGGTCCCTGCGTCGCCCGCCGGTGCTGGCTGATCACCCCGGGCGGTGAACTCCAGTTCAAGCCCCAGTCGAACGACGTGGTCATCAAGATGAAGTGGCCGGCCGCAAAGGCCGCCTGAGGCTGCTGGCCCCTGGCCAATAGGTCACCATGGCCTGCTGGAAATCGGGGGCGCGCCGGGCAACGCTGCGCGCGGACAAAATGTTCAAAATTCTCCTTCCCAACTGGGTGCGGCGAGAATAACAGATCTCAGGAGGCAACAGAATGATCCGCGAAGTCACGAACACGAAGACCCTCGTCAGCTACTCGGTCGGCGACATGGTCGAGTACCAGCCCTTCAGCTGGTTCCCGGTCCGCCAGCTCCTGGTCGCGAAGGCGGTCTTCCACCACGAGCAGTCGTCCGCCGGTGCCTACTGGGCGCTGGAGATGGTGGACACGAAGACCGGCGAGGTCATCAAGGAGCAGGGACAGCGCGTCAAGAAGCTCATGAGCGCGGCCTGAAATAAGTCCCGCGCATCCTTCCCAGCGCGGTCCCACCGGAATAACAGATCTCAGGAGGCAACATGCAGACCCGACTCAGTGTCAAGACCTTCGACCTCGACGTCTTCGTGAACAACTTCCCGGGCTGGACCCTCACCACCTGGAAGGTGGCCCGCTTCGGGTGGCACTTCGAGGTGACGGGCCCGAAGGGGACCTGGTCCGGCGGCGGGTACTACAACGAGCGGGACGCGAAGAACGCCGGTCTCCAGTCGATCTACCGAGCGCAGTGAACTGCGCTCCGGGCGCGGCACAAAATAAATCCCGCACGGACCTTCCCACCCGCATCTCGCCAGAATAACAGATCTCAGGAGGCAGAGAGATGACCAGCAACACCACCACCGCCGCCACCCGCGCCGCGGAGCGCAACCTCGCCACGATCGCCCGGGCGGAGGCGATGGGTCTCACCTTCTACGGGACCCTGCCCGAGAGCGCGGAGTACTGGGCCGAGTCCGGGGTGCACACGAGCGCCGAGCTCGACAGCTACCTCGCCTACTGCGACTGGGCGGAGACGCACAAGGAGGTCCGCAACTTCCGCGCCCGGGGGTACGACTGGCGGGAGCGCACCGCCGAGGAGTGGGAGGAGATGACGCAGGAGCTCCTGGCCCACGGCCGCGAGGCCGACGCCTGCCGTGACTGGGAGGCGGACGTGGACCGCTACCCAGCGGCGTGGTGAGTGTAACGTTACAGGGTTACACCCCAGTGATTGTAACGTTACAATGGGGCCCAATGTTACACCCCCTGTAACATGTTATTTAGCCCCCCGCAGGGGGCCATTGTAACGTTACAGAGGGGCCCCCTCGAGGGCCCCCAAAAATGGGCCCAGGGGGCCCCCCTCTGGGGGCCCGCTGCATGCTCTGTCGGGGGCCTCGCGGGGAGGCCTGGCTAAGGTGGAATTCTTTTTTTTCCCGAGAACTTTTTGGCTTTGACTGGGCTTCTCGAGTCTGGTTTTTCCCGAGAAAATTTTGGCTTCCACTGGGCCCACCCCTTCCCGATTCTCCCGAGGTACCCGATTTCCCGCGCGGGAACGAGAGTCCCGTGTGCCCCCGTGCCCGATTTTTTCCCGGGAGATTTTTGGGCCCCGCCGGGTCCCCCGGCCTCCCCGCGCGCGGGGTCATGCATGCCACCGATGGGGAGACAGCATGCCAACTCCCGTGCCCCGCGTGGTTCACCCGTCCGGCATGCCATGGAATCCAAGGCGGCGGCTGGCCGGGGCCCTGCGGGCCCCCGCATGACAGCGCACCGGTGCACTTTCATTGCATCCACACATGCCACCGGGTCGGTATAGTTACTCGCGTACAGGAGTTCAAGAGATGCGGATCACGGAGTCACGGCTGAGGCGGATCGTGCGGGACGAGGCGAGGCGCCTCGCCGAGTCACACGACGACATGGATTTCGGCGGGAGCAAGTACGGGCTCTACGGCGACCGGGTCGACCAGGAGATCGACGGGATCCTCGCGGAGGTCCGCGACGCGGTGCTCGACGGGCAGAGGCGGCTCGATGCGGTGCTCGCGGGTGCCGAGGACCTGGGATCCCGGGACGCCGAGGCCCACTGGGCGGTGTGGGACGCCTTCAGTGCGGCATGCCGGGTGCGGCGGGGCTGAGCGGCGCCGGCCGGATTTTTTTCCGGCGGGGTGACCTGCGGTCACGCGCCTGATTATATCCCAGCAGGAGGCGAGATGCCGGACACGCCGGGCGTGGTGGGGATCGAGGCGGGGACGCTGGTGCGCCGGCGGAGCCCGCACGCGAAGAACCCGGCGGGGCTGGGCGTGGTGATCGGGCCCACCGACCGCGAGCGGCAGGTCTGGGCGCCTGACGGCGCCGTCGACGTGCTCTTCGAGGGGCGGGTGGTCTCCTACCACCCGCGCAACCTCGTGCCTGTCGGCACGTCTGTCGGCACGTCTGTCGGCACGTCTGTCGGCACAGATGGTGAAATTTCACCGGCGGCAGTATAGTTACTCGAGTATTGGAGAGAGAATGAGAATCACTGAATCCCAGCTCAGGAATCTAATTCGTGAAATGTTCAATGACGATGAGGAAGACTGGAACACTTTGCCCTTCGAGAAGCGCTATCCTGAACCGAAGACCGAGGTGATCGGACCGAACTACAGACTTCCAAACGGGGAACCAGTTATAGATGAACCCGTATATGGAGGGTACATGCTCTACCCTAGCCCTGAGGCTGCATACAACACCGTTGTGCTGGGAGGCCGCACGGGTTCACACAAAAACATACTGGTTTACAGGGATCCCAAGACTGGCAAGTACTGGGGGAGACTAAAGCCCGATTATTCTCACGGACAATATTGACATTTCTACTCCTGGGTAACAAACATGAGAATCACAGAATCACAGCTTCGCAAGATCGTCCGTGAGGAGATCCTGAGGGAATCCGAGTACGATGACGACATCATGAGGAACATTCCCGGACGTCCGTGGACCGATACTTTCAAGAGAAGGGAGAGCGATGACTGGCGTGATCTATACAGTCCTGTGTGGAAACAGAAGGTGTTCTTCAAGCACGGAGATGCAGTGAGGATCAACCTCAACGTCAACATGCCGAAGGGAGCACCTGGAAGAATCCATTCCGACAAGTACAAGAACGCCAACGGGATGGAGGGTGTCGTGGTTCCTGGGCCGGGAGGTCGAGAGGAGTACCGTCACCACTACGTGAAGTTGGAGGATGGAACACAGATGATCCTTCATGATATGGACATCGAGCACGTATAGGAGATAACATGAGAATCTCAGAGTCGCAGCTACGCAAGATCGTCCGACAGGAGATCCTCGAGAGCATCGAGACTCCCGAGTACACCGCAAAGCGTGGGGAGCGTCAGGCAATCCTGAAGAAGTTCAAGGATGACCGAGATGCAATCATGCAGGCGCCGGTGAAGAGGGGAGTCGGTTTCACACCTGGTGAGAAGCAGAAGGCCTGGTACCACGGCGAGGCCCTTCAGGAGCTCGGTGAGGAGCTTGTCAACGTGATTGAGCCCGCATACGATGAGATCAAGTCCGAGATGGACAAGAACGTCGAGGCACAGGACAGGCCGGCGCTGAGGGGTAACTTCCTGCGCCTGCGAGACCTCATTTACTATAACAAGCTCTCCCGGAAGACCGTCACCGTACAGGTGAACAAGCTCCTGTTCCCCAGTGACGAACCCCTCCAGGCAGAGCTAACCCGCTCTTTCAAGAAGATACTCCGGACCCTGGAGTCTGCAGAGACACTGCTGAAGCGCATGAAGATGACTCCAGCCCAACAGAAGGCCGCCGATGCCACCAGCACGAGGATGCGCATGGGTTGGGTTGAGTAACACGCCGCTGAATGCTTCGGCAGGAGATAAAATGAGAATCACAGAGTCGCAGTTCAGGCGGATCATCAGGGAAGAGACGGAAGACATGGAGGGGGCGGCTTCTCCGAGATCTGCCCTTGGCAGGTGGGCGTTCGCTGACCAGAGGGACAGTGTCCCGCCTGAGCCGAACAAGCCGAAGGAACAGGCGCTCTACGATGCCCTCATCAACCACTTCACTGATAATCCACTGTTGCCTCGCGCTGAGTGCAATCTCATCCAGAGTTTCATGAAGAAGGGAATCTACTCTGACGTCTTCATGGAGCCTGAGGTGCCCTCTGTTTACAGGGGCATCAACATCACTCTCGAGGACCTTAAGGCGCTGGGCTATTCGAACTGGTACAAGAGCGCACCAGTCGATCAGATTGCTGCCTCCACCAAGCCCCGTGTGGTGAACCCACCTGCAGGAGGATGGGCTTCTTCGTGGTCTACCGCCGAGCTCGGTAGCCGAGACGACACATCGAGTATCGTGTGGAACTACGCTGCTGGCACTACATCCTACGGCAGAAAGGGGCCTGTCGGCGTAATCTATTGCGCCGGATCTCGCGGCCAACCCACTCAAGTTCTTTGACTGTGCTCCCCTCTATGAGATGGATGGTGTGCCAACAGTCGAGGACGAGATGGAGGCGATCGGCATGGGTCCGATCACAGTGCGCAAGATGTACCTCTGGAAGCTAGAGTAATGAGCGTAGTCACTTTCGATTTCGATGACACCCTCCTCTGGAAGAGGTACGTCCGTGACGAGGACGGTGAGATAGATGAGGTGGTTGTCGATGGCCCCAATCCAGAGGGACTTGCTCTCCTGAAGCGGGCCATCAGTGACGGCCACGAGGTCCACATCGTCACCACCCGTTACGAGAAGATGCGAAACGACACGATCGAGTGGCTTGGGAAGTGGAAAGTCCTCGACGGGATAGCGAAGATCCACTTCACGAACGGCAAGCTGAAGAGGGACACTCTCGCCAAAATAGGCTCAAGACTTCATCACGATGACGATGAAGAGGAGCTTGACAACCTCCCGCCGGGATGTCGTGGGATCATGCTATACCCGCACCCGAGCCAGATAGGGACAATAGACGGAGATTCGACCAACGAATCCAGCCTACTGCACCTCATACGGTCCCTCATCAGGGAAGACCTCCGCGACTTCTAAAAGTCGCAATAGTTTCCGCAGGGGGTGTCCGCTTCTCGCTCAGTGTATCAAAGGATCTGTACAAGGAACCTGATACGCGCGCCAGAGAACAAGCTCACAATGAACCCGCACGCGGGTATATTTACACTCGATAGGAGATCTCATGAGAATCACAGAGTCGCAACTTCGCCAGATCATCAGGCGCACTATCATGGAGTCGCCCATGGACCTCGAGAAAAACATGACCACGCGAAGCTGGCTGCGACAGTTCAAGCTCCACCCGAACGACACGGAGCTCCACCAAGACCTCGCAAAGGCCTGGGACATGATGTGCGAGATGGGCGCAGGTCTGGTCTTCGGAGCCGGTGGAAACAAGGGCGAGATCTGCGACCAGATCTCCCAGGCCACTGGCATCTCTCGCAATGCGATCGCATTCCACGTCCAGAAGGCTGGTGAGATGTCGAAGGCTGGGACTTGTCCCTCAGGCCAGGACTTCATCGATGCGGTGAGTTCCCACACTTCGGCAGAAAATGCCCGCGCTGAGGAGCAGCGGCGCGCTGATGACAAGCTCCGTGTCGGCGGCATGATCATCAGGAACATGTCACCGAATGGACTCGGCGCCGGTCGTCCCACCTATGGTCACACCGATATCGGCACTGCCTTCGCGCCAGAGGGTCTCTCTGATGAAGAGGCGGTGAAGTGGCTGCAGAGCAGGTTCTCTGGCGCCCCTATGTGGAAGTTCGAGATGTACCGAGACCCCGATTCAGGTCGCATCTACGCCTACTATGAAATCGATACATCGGGCTGAGTGGAATCTCGATGAAAATCACAGAGAGCAGGCTGCGAGAGATCATACAGGAAGAACTGCTGGAGGCCAAAAATCCTCCGCAGTATGATGCTCCTGAGGGCAGCAAGCGGGACAAGCAGCTTGACATGACGAAGGCTGATCTGGAGTCTGGTGACCCAGAGAGGATCAAGCGGGCGTATGCTCGCCGTGAGCGCATGGAGAAGAAGGAGCGCGAGAAGCCTGGGTTCGAGTCAAAGCCGCGACCTGACTCGCAGAAAGAGGGGCATGAGGTCTTGCTTGATCTCATCCAAGAGATCGTAGTAGAAGCCCTCTCCAAGAAGACCAAAGAGACCCTGAAGAAGAAGGCAGAGAAACGCGGTCTGACCCCAGGTTCTGTGTACACTGAGTATGAGAAGGGACTTGCGGCATGGGCGAGGTCTGGCTCACGGAAGGGAATGTCACAGCACCAGTGGGCCATGGCGAGGGTCAACTCTGCGAACCCATCAAAGTCCTGGGCTGTCGTCAAGAAGTCAAAGAAGAAAAAGTGAGGATAAGATGAACAGCAACCAGTTCCGCGACATGACACGTGGATTCCTGCTTGGCGAGGGTTCTTATGGAGAATACAACCCCAATCCCGACAGGACCCTTGGCATCCTTCGCGAAGCATACTCCCAGTGGGATCCAGCAGGCGCTATCGAGGCTGTGAATCTCGCAGAGACTGGCGGATACACGATCGATCTCCCAAATCCAATTCTCGTGAATCAGCTCACCCAACGTGGCTGGACCATCAACAAAGTTCCGGGCGGCGTCCATGTGATGCCACCAGAGGCATCATGATGAGAGAGACGCTAATAGAGAGAATCCTCCACAGGATCATGTTAGAGGGCAAGGGTCTCTCTGCCGGCGAAGTCTACGACCTGATGTTCGGATCGGGTGAGGCTGCTACCGCGCTCAAGGCTATGTTGACGAGAGTGGATGCAGGCCACATGTGGGCGCCACAGTTCGAAGATTCCAACAAAGAGCTGGCAGCGAAATTTGCGCCGGCTTTCGAGGCTTTCAAGAACAGCCAGGAAGCCAAGGCGCTGATGAACGAGCCTGACGTCGCAGTTCGCATAGAATGGAATCGCAGTCTGGACCCGCTTGGCTTTGTCAGGAACAACTATGACAAGTTGCCGATCATCAAGCGCGCGCTGAAGATCCGCTCCACCGTCGGCAAGAAGAAGGGTCGTGGTGCTCCTGCTCTCGGATCTAAGAAGTGGCTCAGGCAGTGGAAGAACACCAACGGCTATGGCATGCCAGAGCCGAGGCCAGAGTACGTAATTGACCTCGAGCCGTACCGCATGCAGGAGCGCACTGTCCTCTACCGTGGCATCAGATTCAGGGAGGTCGTGGACCTCCTCGACTTTGCAGAAAAGTACGGAGATGGCAAGAGGCCGTTCCCATTCCAGCAGGATAAGCCCAGCGCGTGGACGAAATCAAAGAGCGTCGCAGAGCGTTTTGCCACGATGTCATCAGCCGGATCTGAGTACGAGGCAATGATGCAGTGGGCCGCCAGAGCAAAGTCTGGTAAGAATTACGCAGAGAAAGGTGGCTACATAATCGGTGCTGTAGTCAATCCAGAGGACACCATCGTGGATTTCGACAACATCGAAGTCAACTCAGAGCACGGCGGTGAGGGAGAGGTCATCGTGAAATCTGGAGCACAGCTCACCTGCAAGGTGTACCAGATGTGGGGCGATGTCCCGCGAGAGATTGCATCATTTGCAGACTCATACAACAGGTCGAATCCAGAAGACGTGTATTTTGACTTGCCATGGTCTGACAAGGAGGTCACGGGAGACTCTGAGTCTGGCGCCATCAAGTTCTCTGGCGAGCCATATTTTGGCTACTATGGTAATGACAACCCTGAGCTCTTAAAGAATATGACTCCCCGCAAATGGAGTTCAGTTCGTGGACATGATCCAATAAAAACCATGAGAGCACAGCTCTATGACGCTGAGTGGCAGGACGACTACACCATAAAATACAGCCGCCGGAAAGGCGTCAGCCTGCCGCCAAAGAAGAAGAGGTAAGAGAATCGTGGAAGAGAAGTACCTTCGCGCTCTCATCCGTGAGCAACTTATGGACTCTCGCCCAGCACACCGAAGCTCACGCCTGGTGAGAGAGGTGCTGAGATCTGAAGACCTTCGAATCGTCATTCTTGAACACGAGACCGACATGCTGATGCTCGAGGCTGGCATGACTGTCGGAGATTTGCTAGCCTCCTTTGACGAGACCGTTAGCGACATGGATGATTCCATGGCAAACTTCATCAAGGAAGCACTTGAGTTTGCCGAAGAATATGCGCCAGAGAACATCAGCGCCATGATCAAAAAGTCCAAAGAGGCGGCAGAGCTAGCTTCTTCTAACAAGGACGACGTGAAGGAGATGCTGGAATGGTTCACTGACCTGAAGAAGTACGGCGTCGATTTACAGAGCGCCTGGAGAGAGGCTAAGAAGAAGTACGACGATATCAAGAAGTCTCTCCAGTGGCTTTGGGGTAACAAGAAAGAGCAGATAACTGATGTTCTAGACCACTTCAAGGGACTCAAGGACCTGTACACAAGCAACGAGACGTTCAAGGGGCTAGTCGACACCGTCTTCACATCGGCGCTGAAGCAGGCAATCAAGAAGCTCGTAGAGCAAGCCGTTAAGCTCATCCCATATGGCGACAAGCTTGTTGCTGGCTACCAGATGATCAAGAAGGCTGTCGAGGTCGGAGGCAAGATCAAGTCTCTGTTTGCCTCGTTTAGGAAGTCCCAACAGTCACCCGACGAGAAGTTTGCTGACTTTGCCGAGAAGATCGCAAAGGGACCAGACAATGATCAGCTTGGGAAGTTTGGAAAGGCTCTACAGCTCAATGATGACCTCGAGGATGTCCTTGATGACAAGCTCGAAGCTGAGTACATCAAGTGGTATGTTGGAGAGCTGAGGAAGATCGCTAAAGACAGCCCAGATAAATCGATCGCAGACATCAACATCAACAAGATAATAACTGACTGGATCAAGAAGAAGTACGATAGGGCAGATGCAGACGTTGGTGTAGACGCCTCGGTACTTGCATAATTGCTTGAAAATTCCTCAGAAGTGATTATAATCTAACTGAGGTGCAGATGCAGAACTTCCGAGAAGACCCGCGGTTCTCCCACAACCTCTGGTACACTGCGCGCCTGTGGTGCACGGTGCTTGAGGCATCTTGGTCATCGCACGTCGAGTCAGAAGAGGAGAGGGAAGCTGCCCGGATGCCGATCAATCGGGCGCTCCATGCACTGCCTCAGCTTCCACAGGAGATGGGTGAGGGCATCCTCCGGCATGAGCGCTCCAGGTGGTGTGAGATCGGACTCAAGGATTGGAAGCGCACCGGACGTGCGGGTCAGCCTTACGTCGAGCACCCGTGGCAGAAGGGAATTACTAAGCCGACTATCTTGGCCGCAGTATTTCAGGCCTTCGATCGTGGCGTTCACCACCGCGATCAGGTGCTGATCGAGAGCGTGGGTGAGATTCTAGACGCCAGGTGTGACACCGTCCTGCTCCCAAACGGAAAGACTGGCAAGCTCGGGATCCTCGATAAGAGGCATGGAAAGCGCCTCGATGGACTTACGGAGAGGTATGTTCCCGCGGTCAAGTCTGGAAAGCTGAAGCTCTGGGACCGCCTCCTGAAAAGGCCAGTGACCGTCGAAGAGCTTATCGATATCGATCAGATGCGCGCCCAAGCTGTTGAGTCTGCGCTTCTGAAAATCCAATCTCTGGAGGGAAAGTGAGTACACGATGCACGATCGCTTTCGATCAGAAAGACTTCCACTTCTACCAAGAATGCTTCGAGAATGATAACGTCTATCTCCAGCTTGACGGCGATGGATGGGCAGCATCTCTTGATACAGCAAATGTCGACTGGCGGGAGGACAACGGACCACGTCCGAAGCTTGGACTCCGGATTGACGTGACCCTCTGGCGCAAGATTGTCGAGGGCTGGCTCGCATCCGAGTGGGCCAAGGATCCGTCCCGAGACCACGAGAAGATCAATCTTGATCTCGAATCCACAATCAAGTGGATCGAAGACTACGAAAGGAACAAGCAAGATGGCAACACAGAGTGAAATTCCAGGCCTGAAGCAGATCTACGAAGAGACTGACGCTGATGGAAAGACTCGCTTTGTGTTCGAAATCGATGATGATCGCAGTGACGAATTCTTCGTAAGGTTCGGTCTTCAGCCAGGCGACGAGGCTGGATTTGAAGCTCTTGTAATCGAAGCAATCAACAATTTCGTGAAGGGAGGCTCCAAGTGAGGGACGAGCTCGACAAGCTCCTCTGTGAGAAGTACCCAAAGATCTTCCGAGATCGCGGCAAGTCGATGCAGGAGTCCTGCATGTACTGGGGTTTCGAGCACGGTGACGGCTGGTTCGACATCGTCGAATCCCTCTGCGCAAACATCCAGAACCACGTCGACTGGAAGCGGCGCCAGCATCCTGAGCTCTCTGACGGGGAGTTCGATGAGGAACACCAGCCCGTCGCAGCGCAGGTGAAGGAGAAGTTCGGTGGGCTCCGCTTCTACATGGACAACACTGACGACTACATCCAGGGTGCGATCTCCATGGCAGAGTCCGTGAGCTATCGCACCTGTGAGAACTGTGGGAACAGGGGTCACAAGCGCACTGGCGGATGGATCCGGACACTGTGCGACACGTGCAACAAGCAGAAGTAGAGCACCGCGCAGAAATCAGGATCGGCGACCTGGTAAGGTTTGTGCCGATAGAGACTGGGGTCGACACCCTGTGCGCCGATGGCACTAGGGAAGTCGATCCCATTTCGCGTCTCTTTAAAGATGTCTGTAGGACCACCGAGCAGGACGTTGGAACCGTGGTGGATGGACCGTTTGCCTTCAGTGAGCTCAAGATTTGGCTGGTGCTTGTCAGGGGAGACCTGTGGCACTTTGAGCAAGGTCACCTCGTTACAGTCAAATCAGGCTGATAGTTATAAGTATCTGAGGTATCACATGGAACTACTGAAGCAGCTCATTGCAGATGACGAGGGACAGTCCACTGTCGAGTACATGCTCCTCATCAGCGTGATCGTCATCGCCATCGTGGCGGCAGCATATGTATTCATCGAGCCGTTCAAGCAGGGCGTTCTCGATCTTGGTAAGGATATCAAGAAGATACTCTCAGATGGAAAAATTGGAAGGGTAGGTACAACAAGATGAAGCGGATGAAACTCGTCGATCTATTGTTCGAAGATGCAGTACCAGGTGACGCTCCTCCAGAGAAGCAAGTTCACTTGTTCGATTTTGACGACACGCTTGGCGTCACTACAAATGCGAATGCCGTAATGTTGTACCGAGACGGAAAGCCAGTCCACAAGTCTAAGCAGGAGGTCGAGGGTTGGCTCAAGAGCCTCGGCGTCAGCACGAATGCGCTGCTTGATCCGGGCATCGTACCGATCTCCGAAAAAGACGGAGCATATGCCGCCTACGTGAATTCTGCTGCTCTTGCCAAGATTCAGTCGCAGATACCATCAGATAGACAGTTTGCGACTGGATTCGGAGTTCCAACTGGAGCCTCTGGACAAGACGAGGTGTTGGTAGACTACACTCCCTCGAGCAGCACAAACCTGGATACCACCAAGCCAATCTCGTCCACCATTGATAAGCTCAAGAAGGCGAACGCGGCTGGCTCCAAGACGGCAGTTGTAACTGCCAGGACCGCCAGTGGACAGGTGGAGGACATTCACGGCAACAAGCTGACCGCCACGAACGCTGAAGACATGGAAGAGTTCTTGGAGAAGCAGGGTGCGAAGCCAAACTCTGGAGTCTTCGGCGTCTCAGGCGGAAACAAGGGCAAGAAGATAAAAGATCACTTTGTTGACAAAGCCGCGCAAAAGCCAGAGGAAGTTCACTTCTATGATGATCTCAGTAAGAACACCAATGACGTAGAAAAGAACATGGCAAAGCAGATTCCAGCAGAACTGCACATTTATGGTCCAGGTGAGTTTGCTCACAATGAGGCAAATCCTTCTACACCAAACAAGTCATTCGAGCCAGCTGAAGAAGAGACCACAAAGAGCCAAGAGAATTCAGGTCGTAGATACGACAAAGATCCCATCCTCGAGCGCTGGCACAAGCTTGCTGGGCTTGAGCCACTGAACGAAGCGAAGCCAAAGGGTCTCTGGCACAATATCCGCCAGCGCAGGAAGAAGGGCTTACCAAGAAAGAAGCCGGGTCAGAAGGGCTATCCAAAGACCCTTGACATTGGTGAGTCTGCGGTCATGGCAACTGTTCGAGGCAAATTGCTCCGCGAGTACGGAATAATTGACTCATTTCTCAACTCTCCATGGTCTGTCATCCCAGGTCTGATCGGAATCTTCAAGGAGATCTTTGGACCCAACCAGGCGCAGCGGCTCATTAATGCTGGCGACGACGAGGTGATAGAGGACTATCAGAGGTTCCTCAACACGCTTCACATGACACCAGAGTACAAGGCGATCTGGGAGAACTACAAGCTCGCCCAGAACAGGCATGCAAGCATGGACACTAACTTTGATCTAGCACGTGACATACAGACTCCGGCCGGAAGAGCTTTCAATAAGCTCAGGCACAAAGTGATGTCCAAGTTCGACGAGCTCGAGCAAACTCTATCACCAGAAAACCGTGACATCTGGGAAGAGAGCGTCACGCACTCCAGGCAGACCTTCAAGAAGATCTTCGACAACTGGAGCCGTGGCAAGATCACCACTGGGCGCGTCCTCGCGATCTTGGATCCGCGCGGCGTGGTCGAATCAAGAGTTCGCGGCAAGAGCCTCACCGAGGCGGGAGAGATGTTCGCAGGAAGGGACCTCGAGCAGATGCAGACATCCGAGCTACTTGCCGCCCTTGAGATGGCGGAGATGGATCTAGAGGACGCCGGCTGTCCAGAGGACTCAGTGGCGCTTGGCGCGCTCTTTGAGCTGATGGACATGATAGACAGCGCCCGTGAGAGACCCAACTACACCACCGCGATGATCATCCCTCTCACCAGGGAAGCAATCTCGATAATCAGGGACTGCGAGCACATCGACGAGCAGGATGCAAATCGGATTGCGGAAGATCTTGAGTCGGCGCTGGAGCATGCTCAAGAGCAGGACGGGTACTGACAAGATTTGCTGCGCGTTGGATCTTCAATGACGCTGTGGCAGATGGGCCAGCCTGAAAAGGCGGTCGCAAGAAGATATAGTACTGACATGTTCCCTGGTTCTCTTTGCAAATTTATTGCTCCAGACTCTTATCACGACGCAATATCGATAACTCTCTTCGATGAGGAGGGCGATGAACTAGAGATACAGCTGGGCGACATCTGTACCATAATCGAGTGCCATCAGTTCGAGGAAGATGCCAGAGAGCCGCTGTATGACGTGCTATATCGCGGCCAGATCCTTGGAGTGGACGAGTGTTTCCTCCAGACAATCCAGAATGCATAGGAGCCATCATGAGTAGAATGATCAGAATCGCAATCTTTGTCGCACTTCTTTTTGCACCTGGCCACGCCAACGCGGGCGAAGACGGGGACGAGGATGGAAAGGTCGTCTACAAGCAGAAGACCGAGATCGATTTCGAGGAACTTGAGATCGAGGGAATCCTCCAGAAGCCTCAGTCCGCCCTAGTCCTCGAGAGGAAGAAGGCGAGCTTCAATCCGCTCATCCAGCTCAGGACAAATTGGAATCAAGAGATGGATCAATCAGTCGACGAGATCAAATAGAGAGATTATAAAAATTTCCAGAAGCGTTCATTAGTCGTGTTCTGGTTATGGCCAATCTAAGAAAGTAAATTTTGGAAGAATTATGTAAAATCTCAGCGCATAATTACAGGTATGCGCAAACTATGTCTAAATCAAATTCTATTCCCTGTTCTTTTAGCAGCGTTCGCTTCAGCTCCCAGAGTAGCACACGCCTCCGGATTCTGTGAGGTAAGCGATCCTGGGTCCGCAGCCTTCATCCGCAACTCCTACGTTGAGCTTGGTCTTGGAAGTGAAGGTGCCTTTGGCGAGGGAGGGTATCCTGCTGGCTGGCACTATCGCTCCAACACGGGCCAGATGGGTTTTGTCGCGAACCCGCAAGCCAACGGATGGGCATCATTCTACGGTGACTTCTTCTCTCCCGGTTCGCCTCTCGAGGGATGGGGAGTCGAGGTCAACGGCACTTCCTACACAAACTTCAACGGAAGCCAGAACATTGTAGGCAGCCTCGGTGACCCTGCCTGTGAAGTCGACATCTGTGGGAATCTCGGCGGGGCCGCGACATGGACCGGAAACAGGGGAGACCTTGGTATTGAGACGCAGTACGGCGTTGTGAATGACGGCGTCTACATCGTCATGACCGTCACACTCACCAACAACGGATCGAGCACCCTGTCGGACGTGTACTGGTTCAGGAACGTAGATCCTGACAACGCTGTGATGACTGGTTACGGTTACAGCACGACCAACACCATCATCTCCCAGCCAAATGCCTCAACTGATCTCGCTGAGGTGAAGGCCACGGGAGGCGATGGGTCTGACCTCTACCTTCTTGCCTCTGACTCACGCGCAAAGGTCACGCACGGCGGATTCAGCAACACAGACGGTTCCAATATCTGGAACGGCTCAGGACTAAACTCATCAGTTGGATCCACAACCACCGCAGATCAGGCAATCTCTCTTGCAGTCCGCATAGGTGATATGATACCTGGACAGTCTGAGACATTCAGGGTTGTCTATGCACTTGATGACTCTGCGATCACCGCTGCGACGGAATGTGCCGAGGCACCCGTGATTCCAGATGCAGATTCTGACGGCATACCTGACACTGAGGACACTTGCCCGACCGATCCTGAAAACGATGCGGATGCTGATGGTATCTGTGGCGATACCGACATTTGCCCTGGATACGATGACCTTGCTGACGCAGATTCAGATCTTACCCCTGACGGATGCGATGTTTGCCCTAATGATCCTCTCGATGACGAAGACCTAGATGGAATCTGCGGTGACTTCGACACATGCCCAGGGTTTAGCGATATCGTAGACTCTGACTCAGATGGAACTCCAGACGGATGTGATATCTGCATCTACGATCCTCTCGACGATGAGGATGAGGACACTGTCTGCGGAAACAACGAGGCCTGTCCTGGGTCTGATGACCTGATGGACACCGACTTGGACTTTGTCCCAGATGGTTGTGACACCTGTCCATTCGACGCCCTTGATGACTCTGACGCTGACGGTTCTTGTGATTCGGACGACATTTGCCCAGGCGCCGATGACCTGCTTGACGTCGACGGCGACTCTGTTCCGAACGGATGCGACACCTGCCCGACCGACTCAGCAGATGACTCTGATGGAGACGGCTCCTGCGACTCTGCAGACATCTGCCCTGGCTTCGACGACGTCGCGGACGTAGACTCTGATGGTCTTTCTGATGACTGTGATGCCTGTCCGCTCGATGAGCTGAACGATGCAGATGATGATGGGGTGTGCGGAGACGTCGACGCCTGTCCATCGGACGCGCTCGATGACCGTGACAGCGATGGACTCTGCGAATCGGCAGACACTTGCCCGCTTGATCCCATGAACGATGCTGATGAGGACGGAAACTGTGGAGACGTCGACATCTGCCCAGCTGATGCTGAGAATGATTCGGACGCGGACGGAGTCTGTGGAGATATCGACATCTGCGCAGGCTCTGATGACCTTGTCGACTCTGACCTCGACACTGTCCCTGACGGATGCGACGCATGCCCCCTTGATCCGGAAGATGACGTCGACTCTGACGACAAGTGCGCTGACATAGACCCATGCCCATACGATCCGTTCAACGACGCCGATGGTGATGGAGTCTGCGATGGATCGGACACTTGCCTCGGAGATCCATCGAACGATGTCGATTCTGACGGAGTCTGCGGACTTGCCGACAACTGCCCTGACTATCCGAACGACGAGCAGCTAGACTTCGATCACGACGGTATTGGAGATTTCTGTGACTCTGATGCTGACGGTGACACATACGCCGACGACAGCGACAACTGCTTCGGTGAGCCTAATGATCAGACGGATATTGACGGTGACGGAATCGGAGACGCATGCGACCCAGTGGACGACAGACCAGTAGATACTGGTGACACAGCAGTCGATACTGCCATCGACTCAGGGATCGATTCCGGAATAGACTCGGGGATTGATTCAGGCATCGACACAGCAGTTGATACCGACACAGACCCCGTAGAAGATCCAGTCAAGCCAGCTGTGGGTAAGTACGTTCCTGGCGGATGCTCAACGACAGGTGGTGGACCATCAGGTGGAATCATCTTGCTTGGAGCTGCCCTCCTCGCCTCGGTGAGGCGACGTGGCCTCGGTCTCATGGCTGCTATCCTGGGTACTCCACTATTGATGGGCGCTTCAGGCGGTGAGGTCCCAGAGATGAGCGTGGTTCCTCTTCCTCCGAGGGGAGCCTCGGTATTCAAGGGTGAGGAATCGGCAGTGGTCGGCGGTATCGTTACTGACCCGCTCTCCTATGTGAATCCAGACGGCACTGAGACGGTCGTCATCGGTGACACCTTCTGGGGCTGGACGACAAATAGGTACACTTTCGATCACTTCTCCTTCGACGTGGGTCTCCCGGGATCTATTATGCAGGATGGTGTACCAAGAATCGGAGACGCCTGGGGTGGAGCTCGTGGATATACAAAGGCATTCGGAGAGGACGGCTGGGGAGCTTACGGCGATCTCGCGGTCGTTGTTCCCACTGGCGTTGGGCTCGGGGTCGCGCACCCGAACACAGTGATGCAGGTCGAGGCCGGTGCCGAGGGACAGGTCGGGGATCTAAGCTTTACAGCTGGTGGTGGTTACCTTGTTTACCCAGAAATTGATCTCGAGGGTTACGAGCTCGGAGACGGTCCTTACCTTAACGCTCTAGCTGCCTACGGTCTTGGTAACTTCACGGTTGGCGTCGATACGCAAGCCTACTACAACATCGGTGAGAGACCAGTTTCCTCGCTCTTTGTGGGGACATCACTCGACTGGACAATAGGAAACTTCTCCGTGGGAGTCGCGGGAAGCAAGGGAATCATCCGCCAGCCAGGAGACCCCGACTGGCAACTATCAGCTCAGTTGACCTTTGGCTCTGATGATAAACCTGAAGTAATTCCAGCCCCAGCTCTGGTCATACCCCCACCAGCTCCAGCATGCGACTGCAAGTCAGTCACCGTGTACGAGCAGCCGATAGTGATAGTTGTTCCAGCTGCGCCAGACGCGGTCACGGCTCCGAAGCAAGAGATCGGCATAGGTTTCAAGGCTGGAGATTCCAAGCTGAACGCCAGGGGACAAGCAACACTCGATGGCGTTTGGGTTATCTTGAACTCTCGACCTGGATTTGGAGTCAAGGTAGTTGGTTATGCTGATTCCTCTGAGATTGAGTACAAGCATCCTGACGAGCTCTCATACGAGAGGGCAAAGGTTGCCGCCGACTATCTCGCTGGAAAAGGAATCTCGACCGAGAGGATCTCGATCGAGGGCAAGGGTGATGAGTCTCCGATCGATTCCTCTGGAACGCCAGCTGGCAAGGCCCTAAACAGGCGGGTCGAGTTTGTCGTTACCGTCTCTGCTGAGCCGGTCAAGTAGCTCGTCAATCTTATCGATAGAGGAGGCGGCACCACCGACCTCCTCTTTCATTTTTGACATATCCTGCTCAAGCTTGCCCATCTTTGATTCCAGTGCCTTGACTGCCACGATCGTACCAGCGGTTACCGCTGCCGCGCCAGCAATTGCGCCCTTAGAGCCGAACATCGATGCGATCTTGGCTTGTATCGATGAAATTCCTCCTGCGGCAGAAGTTGCCGCTGCGGCACCTATGGCGGCAACACCAAGCACCGCCGCACCGGCAGCAATTTCACTTGAAGACAGCCCATTGTTGATGACAGGCTGCGGCACTTCGATCACCTCTTTGGTGACCACTTTCTTCTGTGGCGCCACTTTCGGCGCCTCTACATTTGCAACAACTTCTTCAGGCTTTGCTTCTGTCTTTTTGATTTCTGCCTGTTTCTTGACTTTGGCAGGCTTTGTTTCTGCCTTCTTATCGACAGACTCAACTTCTGGAGCTAAAGGTGGCCTGATTATGACCCCAGCCTCGATTGTGCAGTTGGGGTCATTCAGCCTCAGGTCTTCGAGGCTGACAATTTCCCCAGACTTGATTGTGCAGTCAGGCATTCTTCTTTGGCTTTGCGGCCTTTGCCGCTGGCTTTGATGCCGGATTTGCCTTTGCAGCAGTCTTCTTTGGCGGAGGCTCTGGAGCTGGTGGCTCTGGTGCTACCTTTCCACCTGCAAGGAGGATCTCGAGCTTTGTCTCAATCTTGGCCAGCTTTGCGCGAAGCTCACCAACCTGCTCGAGGAGGTCCTCCTTTGCCTTCACAGCCGCCTCGAGCTTCACTTCAAGAGCGGCGACGCGCTCCTTCAGGTCGTCTTTGAACTCGTTCCGTTCCTTGCGATCGAGGAGCTTCTCTTCCTTGACGTCCTTACGGACATTGTCGTTGGCCTTGAAATTGAGGTCTGCCTTCTTCTTGTAGAAGTCCCAGGCGTACTTGCCTAGACCACCGGAGACCGCAAGTCCAAGCACTGCCCAGACATTTCCACCGCCTGATGCTTCCAGGATCTGTGCTAATGGATCAGCCATCGATCACCTCGCTCTCGACAACGTCAGAAGGAACCTGTGCCTTAGTGCCAAAGTAGTAGCTGAACACCATGAGCGTGATGTCCTTGATGAACGTAAGCAGTTGTGTGCTTTCTTCAGGAAGAAGCAGTTCGGTAGAGGGACCTGCAATGAGCTTGTCTGCTATCCAGACGCCAACAATAAGGGCGAACATCGCAGTTACGAACTGCGTGAGCGCCTTGTGCTCCATCTTTTCCGAAGAGAAGATCTTCCTTACCGTCCACTGGATTCCGCCGATGATTCCAATACCGATCGCGATCGCCGCAATTGTTGTCGGAATAGTGTCATACAGGCTTGGATAAACTTTCGCTCCAGTCGTAACAGGCGCTTCGACTATTTCGGTAGTTTCGACCGCTGGCTGTGCAGCAATCATTTCTGGCGGTGCCTCAGGCCCAATCGCCGGTGTTGCAATTTCGTGATTTACTATCTCTGCTGGTGTATCCATGTTGACCCTCCAACATATTTATCACTAGCAGATCGGATCTGCTAAGGGAGGATGTTTACAATGGCTCTAAAACCAGAAGAATTGCTTGCCATCGCACCAGACGCTGCCAAGCTCGTTGAGCTCCTTAACAAGGCGCTGAAGAAAGATGACGACGGAAAGGTCAGAATCACACCTGAAGAGGGTAAGGCTATCAAGGCGCTCATCACGAGGATGGCGCTCCAGCTTGCCAAGGATGCGATAGACTAATCTTCCCGCGATGTAAAGCCTCCGGTCTCCAGTTAGATTCTGGTACCGGAGGCTTTCTTGTCTCAGCCTCCAGGAGGGAAGATGCGTTACTATCCAAAGAGTGCTGTTGGTTTTGAGATCGATTCCAGCGTCGCTGAGAAGCTGGGGCTCCTCGAGCAGTGGGAGGAGTGGGATGGCGAGCAGTATGACAGCGAATTCGGGTACGAGTTCGAGGAGAAGTACGGTGTGACGCCTTGGCGAGTCGTCAAGTTCTATGAGCAGAAAGGTGGTGAGATCAGCGGCCTGTCTGGTTTTGCCGATGGCTCCACCTATGTCCTGTTCGATGACGAGGAGAGTGGCGAGGCTTGGGACGCGCTCGTGAACTTTCTCGGCAACAATAACATCGAGCTCGAAGACGGAACTTGGAGCGAGCTGGGCTGAATCTCTATAAGATTCCCACGCAGCGATTATAGTGTCAAATCAAGGAGGACAATTGTCAAGAGTCTGGAGCGACCCTTCTATCCTGAAGGCAATTCCCAATCCCTCGAGCAAGGGCTACGAGGTCAAGATCAAGTCACCCGAGGTAACGTTTCTCGGTGTCAAGGACCAGCCAGATTTCGCAGACCTCTTCATCACCATCTATCCGAATTCCAAGGTGGTGGAGCTCAAGTCTCTGAAGTACTATCTCCACCAGTTCCGCGAGAAGATCATCTCCTATGAGCGGCTGATCAATGTCGTCTACGACGATCTCATGGCAGCGTACGAGCCAGACCGGCTCCGGGTCGTGATGGTGTTCAATCCTCGAGGTGGAATCAGCTCGAAGCTCACAATCGACTCTGACTGGAAGACCCGCGGCGGAGAAGAGAAGTACAAGGACTGGGTCGGTCTTGGGGAGGAGTGGTAACATGCCGAAGAACTACCTGTTTACATCTGAGTCCGTATCAGAGGGGCACCCAGATAAGATCTGTGACCAGATCTCTGACGCTGTGTTGGATTCTTACCTCCAGCAGTATCCTAACTCGAGGGTGGCCTGCGAGACCCTCGTGAAGACCGGCTTGGTCGTTGTAGCTGGAGAGATCACCGTGCCGTCTGAAGTCAAGGTCGACATCGCAAAGGTGGTGAGGAAGACGATCAACGACATCGGATTCAACCACTCTGACAAGGGATTCGACGGCAACACCTGCGCCGTCATGGTCGCCCTCGAGGAGCAGTCTCCCGATATTGCGCAGGGCGTCGATGAGGGCTCTGGCCTGTTCTCTGAGATGGGTGCTGGCGACCAGGGCATGATGTTCGGCTACGCAGTCCTTGAGACGCCAGAGCTCATGCCGGCGTCGATCCAGTGGAGCCACGACCTGATGCGGAACCTCTCGAAGCTCCGCAAGACCGACAGCGACTGGTCCTGGGTCCGTCCGGACAGCAAGGCCCAGGTGACGGTGGAGTACCGAGACTCGAGGATCTCACGCATCGATACCGTCGTCCTGTCTACCCAGCACGAGCCCCGTGCCCACGGCGAGATCTATGAGCAGGTCGTCTCTGGTCTCATCAAGCGGTACCTGCCCTCTGACATGATCGACAACAAGACGAAGTTCTATGTCAACCCCACGGGCAAGTTTGAGATCGGCGGACCGATGGGAGACTCGGGTCTCACGGGTCGCAAGATCATCGTCGACACCTACGGTGGCCACGGTGCCCACGGCGGTGGCGCCTTCTCGGGCAAGGATCCCAGCAAGGTTGACCGTTCGGCGGCTTACATGGGTCGGTACATCGCAAAGAACCTCGTCGCTTCCGGAGCCTGCTCTCGAGCGCTGGTCCAGCTCTCCTATGCGATTGGCGTCGCAGAACCGGTGAGCGTGATGGTCGATACTTTCGGCACCAACAGGGTAAGCGAGGATCAGATCATTCGCTGCGTCAAGGACGTCTTCCCGCTGAAGCCGAAGGGAATCATTGAGCGCCTGGACCTGCGCAAGCCGGGATACCAGCGCACCGCCGCGTATGGCCACTTTGGGCGAGGCGAATTCACTTGGGAGAAGTTGGACATGGTTACAACAATCAAGCGTTACCTGGAGATCTAATGAAATTCATGAATACTGGCCTCGAGCTTTTCTCGGGCATGCAGAGCAGAGTCAAGGACAATTCTGACAAGACGACGACGTGGGGTCGGAAGGAGATTGAGCTCGCCCAGAAGGAGATGCCCGGGCTCATGTCCGTGCGCAATCGCTTCAAGGATGAGAAGCCCCTGCAGGGCGCCCGGATCATGGGTTCACTCCACATGACTATCCAGACGGCTGTGCTGATCGAGACCCTTAAAGACCTCGGCGCAGATGTGCAGTGGGTGAGCTGTAACATCTTCTCGACGCAGGACCACGCGGCATCAGCTATTGCTTCCACCGGCACCCGGGTCTTTGCATGGGCTGGTGAGACCCTCGAGGAGTACTGGTGGTGCACCCTTCAGGCGCTCGCCTGGCCTGATGGTTCTGGTCCCACGCTCCTCCTCGATGATGGCGGTGATGCGACCCTTCTAGTTCATCTCGGCTACCAGCACGAGAAGAATGATACGCTGCCAGACCTAGCTACTGCATCTTCGGAGGAGGAAGCCGTCATCTTCCAGCTCATCCATGATGTCCGCAGGGAGAAGGGTAACAACTTCTGGACTCCTCTGGCGGCGAACATCAAGGGTGTCTCTGAAGAGACTACTACTGGCGTGCACCGGCTCTACGAGATGCGCGATGCCGGCACCCTCTTGTTCCCGGCGATCAACGTCAACGATTCGGTGACCAAGTCGAAGTTCGACAACCTCTATGGTTGCCGCCACTCTCTCGTCGATGCCATCAATCGTGCTACGGACGTGCTGGTCTCAGGCAAGCGGGTCCTGGTCTGTGGCTACGGTGACGTGGGTAAGGGTTCAGTAGATAGCCTCCGAGGCCAGTATGCCAGAGTTGCAGTCACTGAGATTGACCCGATCTGTGCGCTCCAGGCATGTATGATGGGCCTCGAGGTCACTACGGTCGAGGATGCGCTCCCGCACACTGACATCTTTGTGACCGCAACTGGGAACAAGAACATCATTAACGCCGAGCACATGTCCCAGATGAAGGACGGAGCCATCGTCTGTAACATTGGCCACTTCGACAATGAGATCGACATGGCAGGCCTCGAGCGCATGCGCCGTGATCGGCTGGTTACTAAGACCGAAGTGAAGCCAGGCGTCCACGAGTGGGAGTTTGACGACACGGGTCGAAAGATCCTGATCCTCGCCGAGGGTCGACTCGTGAATCTTGGATGCGCGACCGGTCACCCGAGCCTTGTGATGAGCAACAGTTTCACGAATCAGGTGCTCGCCCAGATCGACCTCCACAAGTTCTCTGAGCTCTACGGTCATAATCGCATCAAGCTTCCTGATCTCAATGTGAGCGTGGTCACGCTTCCGAAGCACCTCGATGAGATGGTTGCCCGACTTCACCTCGATAAGTTCGGTGCAAAGCTCACGAAGCTTACCGAGAGTCAGGCAAGCTACATTGGAGTCGACGTCGAAGGTCCCTACAAGTCGAATCAGTACCGGTACTGAGACATGAGCGAGAAGCTTCAGGGCGGTGACCTCGTGTCAATCGAGCCGTGGGACTGTGAGGGTATTGAGCCTCCGTGGGGATGGACTTCAGGCGATGAGAGAAAGAGAGTCATGGAAAGCAACAAAAGCTATGCCACGAAGATCTCCAGGAAGAAGCTGATCCCCGGAGTTTCTGGACTGGTAATTGAGCTGGACCACCTCGGCGTGAATGACTTTGACACCCATTATGTGGTCTTGATCAATGGTCAGAAGCTCAGCATCCCAGTGAGGTTCCTGCACAAGTTGCAGTCCTGAAATTCTAAAAGAGCTTGAACAGCCTCCAGATCAGTATTACACTGGTTTGGAGGCTTCTTGCATAACAACACGTCGGCAGGACAGCTCCGAACCTGGAAGGAAAAGTACTTTAAGCTCACACCTCCAGGCGAGGGCTTTGAGATGATGTTGCTGATCTCAGAGTCCAGAGGCACATGGACGGTCATGTTCAATGGTGGACACACCAGCGAGATGACTGAGGAATCGATACGCAGTCTCACGAGGTTGATATCAGATGCGTGAAGCTGACAAGGGCAAGCTGTTCCTACCGCTGGATGAGAGCGGCGAGTTTCATGAACCCTGCATCCTGATAGAGATGCACAAGCAGTTCTCGCTACCACACGACGTTGTCGAGCACCACAGGCTCAGGTCAAACAGGTGTCACTATGAAGTCCTGGCGAAGGGAAGCATCAAATTTCTAGATACTGACCACTGGACACTAATCTCAGTTGAAAATTACAACTCAGTAGAATAGACTCAAACTCCAACAAAGAGAAAATCATGAAGTTCCTCAAGAATGACAACGCCTGGTCCCTCACTCCTGATGCCCGTCTCGATGTCCGCGACAGGCTTCCGCCGGGAAACTACACAGTCTGCCAGAATCCCCTGACGAAGGAGTATTTCCTCGAGGAGAGCGAGCCCTTCACCCTCCCCAAGAAGCTCTACGGGAAGACCAACCGGTACGCGGATCGAATCCTCGAGACCTTCGAGAATCGCCAGCCTGGGACCCAGGTGGGCGTGTTCCTCAGTGGCGTGAAGGGCTCCGGCAAGACCCTCCTCGCGAAGCAGGTCTCGGTGAACTCTGGTCTTCCGGTCATCATCGTCAACACTCCCTTCTCGGACGAGCGCTTCATGCGGACGATCCAGGGAATCGAGCAGCCGGCGATTGTCATCTTTGACGAGTTTGAGAAGCTCTATGACCGGGAGGCGCAGGAGTCGATTCTCACCCTCTTTGACGGCGTCTACACGGCGCGGAACAAGATCATGGTCATCACCTGCAACGACAAGTACTCGGTGCAGGGCTTCTTCCACAATCGCCCCAGCCGGCTCCGGTACGCGATCGCCTTCAGCGGTCTCGATGCCTCCTTCATCAAGGAGTACTGCGAGGACTGTCTGGATGACCAAAGCTTCACAGATCCCATCATCGGTCTCAGCGCTACCTGCGATGAGTTCAATTTCGACATGCTGCAGGTCCTAGTAGATGAGCTCAACCGCTACGGTGGGCCCTTCGAGGAATGCGTTGAGATCCTCAACGTGAAGCCCATTGGTCACGGCGGGAAGTCGAAGTGGAAGACCTCTGTATCCACTCCCGGCGAGAAGGGTCGCAAGTGGGAGGTTGAGTCTCCGTCCCAGCTCGATGCTTCTCCTCTCCACATGATCTCTTCCGATCGGTACGACAACTGCATTTCGGTGCGGATCAAGGAAGTTGTCGCCAAGCGAGCCAAGTCCCGAGATGAGGAAGATGAGGACGACTACGATTCTGACGAGACGCTCTATCTCGAGCTCCACACCGACAATCTCACGCGTATCGATCCGTTCTCGGGGACCTACGTCTTCGATGTCGAGGACTATGGAAGCAAGTTCCGCATTGTCTTCACAGAAGAGGCGAAGGGTCGCCCCAATTACCAGATCGGCGCCTCTGACTTCTAGGGCTTAAATGAAACCCGGCGACCTCATCATGTTTGTGTGGCCTGAATCCCTGTCTCGCGTCGATGACCCCATGGACTGGGAGAGGGCCCGAATCGGCCTCATCATCCAGACCACCATGTCGCGTCCGGGTGATGCGAAGTACGGGGATGAGCTGCTGGTACTGCACGAGGGTGAGAGGTGGTCGGTTCCCAGTACGTGGTGCCGCAAAGTCAAGGAGTCCAAATGAAGCCCGGAGATCTCGTTGTTCTCCGGGAGCATAATGTGCGAACAGATATCTCACGTAGTGATCGTCAATGGGTCCTTGAGAACATTGCCAATCGAACGATGCTTGTCATCGAACCTGTCAGCACTGGCTTCCACTACTTACTTGACGGGAACATCTTCTATTTCAATGGAGACTGGACCCATTTGATGACAATCATCAACCTTCCTTCTCAAGAAACCGGAAAAACATGAAAGTCTGGCACATCTCTGATACGCATATGAATCACGGGCAGCTTGTTGTGCCTGAGGGCGTTGACATCGTCATCCACTCTGGAGATGCATCAAACTACCGGGACCCGTACCGGAATGAGCCAGAGATGCGGGCGTTCATCGACTGGTTTGCATGCATCCCGATTCCGACCAAGGTGTTCGTCCCCGGAAATCATGACACCTCGGTAGAGAAGGGGCTGGTCAGCCGTGAACTCATAGAGAGCCGCGGCATCAACCTCCTCCTCACCGAGGAGAGGGAGATCTCTGGACTGCGGTTCTGGGGATCTCCCTTCACACCCAAGTATGGAGACTGGTCCTACATGAAGGACCGTGGCACGATCAACCGTGTGTGGGACACCATTCCTGAGGGTGTTGACGTGGTGATCACGCACGGACCGCCGTTCAGTGTGCTTGATGCCACTATCCGTCGCGACAATGAGTATGACCTCTGTGGCGACTCCGCCCTGTTCAAGGCGGTGAAGCGGGTCGACCCCCAGCTCATGTGCTTTGGTCATGTGCACAGCTTCCGTGATGTCCGGAACTCAGGGACCCGGACCGTGCACGGTATGCGCACGGTGTTCAGCAACGCGTCTTGCGTGGATGATGGCAAATGGGGCGTGATCACGAGCCACGGCAACATCCTGGATATCCCATGCACGAAGGCCTGAAACTCCAGTACCTACCATTCGAGAACGAAAGACTGAAGGAGATCATCGAAGACCTCCTCAACCACGTTCGAAATGCTCCGTGCCTCGTCTCCCACCCAGGTGAGCTCACCTACGAGTGTAGGCATGACAATCCCTGCCGGGTATGTGAGTGGAGAGTAAGCGTGTTGAAAGATCTTCAGCGAGAATGGGACATCCAACTACCTTGAGAATGGAGTGAATCATGAGCATCCACCACTGCGATGACTGCAGATTCTTACACAGCCAGTGCAAGTGTCCAGACATCGGCCCACCATGGTACACGGCGTACACGCATGAGGAAAACATGCGGATGCGGGAGGAGTGGTACCGAAACAATCCCGATCGCCGCCCTGAAGAGGAAGAATGAACGAGGTCACAATCAGCATCGACACCCTCAGGCTCCTCTACGAGTGGCACTACAATCCAGCAACCGACTACCGGGACCCACCAGAGATCACCGCCGCCTGGCGTGAGATTGCCAGTCTTGCAGGATTCGATGATGAGTCGGAGTTTGATGAAACCCGGTGACCTCGTTAGGATTGTCCACTCATCCGAAGAGAAACTCCCTGACGATATCCTCGGTCACACCGGAGTGATCGTCGAACCCGTCACACTCGAGGACGGCCATCCCATCAACAGTTGGTGCGACTGGTGGGTCCTGATCGACGGTGAGATGCAGCCCTGGGCGGAGGAGAATCTGGAGGTGATCAGTGAAACCCGGTGATCTCGTCAGGATCCGCAGACCGGAATACGACAAGGATTATGCCGAGAAATACTGGGAACAGATCGGTCTCATCATTGAAGTCGGGACCAACCCGAACCCATTGAGAGTCCACACGCCGGTCGGTATCGCTTGGTTCAAACCTCGCGAAGTCGACCTTGTAAACGACGACACCGATGGTTATGATAGAGACAAGGAGACAGAATGAGCTGGGATTTTACGAGAGATGAACTCTTTGAGGAAATCGAAGCAAGAATGGATGAGGGGTATAATGCGACGAGGATGACAGATTACTTCTGGTCGATTCTCGAGAGAGCGTACAAGGAAAGAGATACGGCTAAAAACGGAAATGAGGAGAAGGAATCATGACAGAAAGCGGCAAAATCTTTCAGCTTCATCTTGCCAACGTGAAGAACCCGCACATCTTTGAGAAGGGAACAGTACCTAACAACATCTTTGCTTTCATCAGTGAGTACGATGATCCTGAGGGAGACATTCCTGTCGTTGATCACCGGATTCGCCATCTTATCGACTTCAGTCTCCTGAAAGGGAAGCCCTACGAGGATGAGGTCCGTGAGATGGTCGGCCTTCCACCGCGAAAGGTCAAGGAGAATCAATGAGCAACGAGCACGTAGACAATGAGGTCCCCGAAGGGGCCAGCTTTCCCATCACGGATCCCACGATTATCGAGAAGCTCGATAGCCTGACCCCAGAGGAGATGGAGAAGTTTGCAGCCGTCCTGAAGGAGAGTCTTCAGGAGCTTCGCAGGGAGAAGGAGAACGCATGAGAAACTGGGGTGAGATCGACCTGGCTGACATTCGAGATGAGGACATCCAGGATCGCGACAAAGCGATCATCGAGCTGTGGGATGTCCTCGAACGGCACGTTAAGATGATTGATGCGACACGACATCCAAGCGATAGAGACGGGTCGCATCCCGCTCTTGAGAAGTATCGCCGGTTTGTAAACGAGAATCGCAGCCCGTATGGTTTGCAGGAAGGAGCACCCATGACTGATTACAAGCACATTAGAGACTTCAAGAACCTTGCTGATAAAGCTAATGAGACCCTCGAAAAGGGTGAAAACGGCGATCTCCTCGCGATTGTCCAGGAACTTCTCGACTACAATGAGAAGAATCGAGAAGCCATCATCGCAGAGTGTAGAGACATTGACAACAAGGAGACAGAATGAGTGCCCTTACACCTGAACAGTTCGCCTCGCTCTCTTCGGCCGGTAAGTCCGATGTGCTTGAGCTTGAGATCGATTACTCCCTGAGACTCCTGGAGATGAGCAAGGAGTACGAGTTCAAGTCGACAGATCCAGATGAGATCAAGCGACGGTCGGATGAGCATGCCGCACGCTGGTCACAGTTGGTCCAGGAACGTGACAGCAAGATCCAGAACATCATGAAGAAGGAGAACCCATGAACCAGCGTGCTGAACAAGATTGGTTGACCGAGGATTCAATCCGTGAGCACATCAATGCCGGTGGTACACTGCTCAACAGTGAGCAGGCAAGGGTCCTCCTCGATGAGATCGATAGTCTTCGGAAGGAGTGCTACGAGGCACATCAGGCTGGACTGGACATCGACAAAGAGAATGACCAGCTGCGAAAGGAGAACGCCGAGCAGGCCCAGCGAATGAAGGAGATCCTTCTGAAGGCCGAGCGCCTTGAGAAGCTTGTCCCACCTGAGTCCGAGCGTGGTCCCGGATTCGTTGGGCAGGGAAGCTGGTCTGTCTACGCGGAGAAGGTGGTTGCTGAGAGGGACTATCTCCAGGAAGCACTGAAGCAAACCCTCTCTGAGAGGGATGACGCTCGCGATGAGCTCAATACCCTCTGTGAGGACATTCGGACTCTGAAGGAAGAATGTGACGATCTCAAAGAGGCGACTGGCGATCGTATCCGGGAACTTCTAAAAGAGAACAGTGAGCTTCACAGGGCCAACGCAGGCTTGCAGGAAGAAGTGACACGGTGCGCAAATGTAGTTGGCAAGAAGGAGCTCGCCAACATCCACTATGGGCACGATGAGTTCCTCGGGATCGATGGCTACGGGCCCTTTAGCCTGAAGCAGGTCAGTAGCGATCGATGGGAGGTCCAGATGCTGCAGGAGAAGGTGACCCTCTATAACAAGAAGGGACGGCGAGTCCGTGGAAAAGTTGTCGATGGAAATCACGAGGGAGACTGGTAGAACCTGGAGGGGTAGATGAATTTTTCTGACCAGCAGATCGAAAAGTTTGTGACCATGATTTCTCTTGCAGTTGGATTTCTCCTGCTGATCTGGGTCTGCTCCGACTCACTGAGCTTCCAGAAGGCATGCGAGGCGAGGTGCAGCGACCAGCCCGCGCTCACACCCGTGATCGATTTTCACGAGCAGTGTCTCTGCGGAGAGGGAAATGGCAGGTGGAGGCGAGAAGACATTGGAGCCAATTGAGAAGGTGATCGAGCGGTGCCGGCACAGGATCGACCACTCGCTGGACGTGAATGCGGGAGACATCATCCGGCTCATCGAGGAGATCGAGCACCACGCGCACGAGCACAAGAAGATGACGCTGGCAGTCCCGCTGTGGAGTGGTCTCGGAAACGGAGACTGAACATACTTACTGTCATGTTTGGAAACTTCTCATTTGAGCTCCTGAGGGCTCTCGAACGGATATGGTCGAAGAGAGATGGCACCAGGTAGTCTCGTAAAGTTCCACTGGTCCATGCTGTTACCGCGTGGCTTCATGATAGTCATAAGCACCGAGCTTGTCGAGGTCTCCACAGGAGAGGGCAGTGGCGTGTACTGGGAGAACAGGTCAGAGGTGCTCAATGACGGTCGGGTCGAGACCTATCCGACCGACTGGCTAGAGCTGGTGTCGGAAGACACTCAGATTGATTCTGGGAAGGTCCAGTCAGCGATGAGTGTTTCCACATCTTGATGTAGCTCTGTACATCTGAGAGCATCTGAGTATACATACTGTTGAGGTTAACGGAGGCCCAATGGTGTTATTCTTACTCACGGTCGCATGCATGGACAATACGATCACTTCCATCAAGGATCCACCCACTGATGGCGCACCGCGTATTCAGGTCGACCCCAGCCCTGTCGACTTTGGGATCGTCCCAGCCGGTGAGAGCTCGGCGCAGATCATCACCATGTCATCGCTCGGAGACGCAAACCTCAACGTGACCGCAATGCAGATCGGCAACGGACGTGAGACATTCACTCTCCTCGAGCCCATTGTCGGTTCTTTCGAACCTGATTCCTTCGCTGAGCTCACGATCACATACACCTCCGATGGGAGCGAGACAACCGGTGACCTTCAGATTCTTTCTAACGATCCTGCTAGTCCTAACCTTACTGTGCCTCTGCTAGCCGGTGCGGAGGTCATAGTCGACACCGGAGACACTGGGGACACCGCGCCTCCACTCTCCCAGCCAGTTGCGGTATGCTCGGTCGATCCCACGTCCGTCCTCGCCATCCATGAGTCAGCGGACTGGATTGGCAGCGCCTCGTACGATGACGGATCGATCGTCTCATACGACTGGACTCTCATCTCTGAGCCGGCTGGTGCCACCTCCACAATGCCTGGTGGCACCGCAAATCGTCGGGGTTTCACTCCGGACGTAGCAGGCGAGTACGTCGGCCAGCTGGTGGTCACTGATAACGACGGTCTCGTCTCTGAGCCCTGCCTCGCGACCCTGGAGGCGACAGCCGGTGACGGGCTCTGGGTGGAGATGTTCTGGACATACTCCGGCGATGACATGGACCTCCACCTCCTCGATGATGGCGGCGTCCTGACAACTGATTCTGACTGTTACTATGCGAATTGCACTTGGGGCGGACTCAACTGGGGGGCTGGTGGTCCAACGGATGATCCCATCCTCGACCTCGATGACATCCCGGGAACTGGTCCGGAGAATATCAATATCGACTCTCCCGCACGTGGGACGTACACTGTCTATGTCCATGACTACCCTGGTTCCGTCTACTCGGGACGCAATGATGTCACTGTGAACGTCTACCTCGGTGGTGTCATGGTGTGGACTGATACGCGTAACGTCAACTCCGAAGGCTGCTATGAGCCATTTGTCGAAGTTGACGTTCCGGGCGGCTCCACTACGAGCCTCTCTGGTGCCTGCCGCTAGGACTAGAGCAGTCCTGCCAGCTTCGACCAGCGCTCGATGATGAGGTTCTCAGAACCCGCATCGAGCGCTTCATTCTTTTTCGGCTTAGATACCGCCATACCCATGTCGACTATGAACTGCCTCAGCTCCTTCTTCTTCGCGTCATCCTTAATCTTGCTCAAGATGGACTTGTAGGCTTCTATTTTTGGCGCAGACTCGGGCTTCTTGGAGTATATTGCCAACAACTTCTTTATGTCATCTTCTGACATCTGGAACTGTGTTGCCAGCTTTTCGTGCGCCTTGTTGCTGAAGGTGAGGATGACGTTACCACTCTTTGCCTTCTTGCGAAGGGCATTGAGTCCCTGCTGGACATCGCCGTCCTTCGATGTAGCCCTGAGATCGAAGTCGTCGTCAGTGAGCTTCATGGTGTCTTTTATTACGTCATCTTCTCTTGTGGAGACGCCCGATGGGAGCGGCAAGTTCTTCGGATCATTCTTGAACTTCTTCTTGAGCTCCTTGTAGGTCTTGCTCTTCTTGGCGTCTGCGCCAGCGACTCTTACATCTGCAGACTCATCGGTGGATTCGAATAGCACTGATGCGAGAGACGGCATCTTCCAATCTTTGATCGAAACCACTGATACTGCCCCCTTGCCAGGCTCTGTCGAGCTTCCTCTGGACTTCTTGCGCTTGTCTGTAACTTCAAACTCTAGACCCTCCAGATCCTTTGCGGACTTGCCATCTGCCATCTGGACTCCCGCCTTACCCGGAGGAGACTCGAGGTATGCAATAACCTCTTTCTTTGTCTCCTCCTTATCGTTAAGCGGTATCTCTTCTAGGGTGTAGGCTTTGGGAATCTCAAATCCTTGAGACGCAACGACATCTTTTGGTACTGATACCATTGTGTTTGTATTGTCGAGAGTTACCAGGACTTTCCCTGCCTGAGGCGGGTCGACTTCTGGAGGATTGTCAGGAATCGTGGTAGCTCCCTTCACCTCGTCGGGCTTAATGTCCTTGAACAGGTCGACGGCTGCCTGGAAGTAAGTAGTTCTGCTGTTCTTTGCGCCGTAGTCTCTGAGAGCCTTGATCGAGGCGGCGGCGGCGATTAGTCCAGCGCCAATTCCTACTCCCCACGGACCGAGCGCCGTGATCTTGGCACCAAGCGCTGTTTGAGTCAGCACCTTAGATCCCGCAGACTTAATGACCTCTTGAACAGGCTTCATCACCAGTCCCTTTAGTTGGGCGCCTGACTTGACCCAGACAAGATCCCCAATCTTCTTGCCTGTGCCTGTTCCGGTGTGCCCAAGAAGGTCCATCATCGTTTTTCCATAAGCGTTTGGATTGTCCTTGAGCTTCATGAGCATCTCAGCAGTCTTTTGCCCACCCATCAGGAACGGAGGATCACCGCTGGTGTATGCCTGGACGCCCTTGGAAAAATCTCCACCGCCAGCCATGGCAATCTTCTTGACGACGTCTGACATCGGAGATGCGCCCGTGATGTTTGGTCCTCCGGGTGTGAGATTGTTCATGCTCCACATCCAGCCCTGGCCGTCTTTCACTGTTCCTAGAGTTTCTTCCACAAACTTTGTGGTGTTCTGGACAATTTCCGTTGGCGGCGATTCTTTCATTACCGAGGTGAGCTTGATGAACCAGTCAGACTGCGCAAGAAGTCCAGCTGCAATTCCTCCAAGTCCAAGGGCGGCTAATATTCCTGGTGCAAGGTTGCTCTCAAGACCCTTCATGCCTGAGGTCTTTCTGCCCTCCGCACCTATGTCATCATCCTCACCCGCCTCAAGAAGCAGGGCCTCAACCAGCGTTGGAACCCTACGAGTGCGGCTCTCGAGATTGTAAGTGTACCTGTCCTTGAGTTCCCTGTCGAAGAACTGCATCGCCTGGCGAAGCTTCTTGATGATTGCGTTAGCGTCTTCGACGCTGAGCTTTGGTGCAACGCCCTGGGGTGGCGGAGTTCCATCCGTCGTGCCGGCACCGGCGGCGGTCCTGACCGACTGATAGAACTGGTCGAACTTGGCCATCGCATCTGTGAATTCCTTGACGCTACCGCCGTTGGGCCATTCCTCGATCATACCCTTGATCTGGTCGACCAATGTCTTCAGAGTAGTCTGACCCAGCTTTGCAAACACTTCCTGGTTCTCTTCGGTAGCATCAATGTAGGCCTGACGATACTTTGCCGTCTCCTTCTCGCCTCCACCCCCGAAGATCCACCAGTTTCTCGACTTCACACCGCCGAATGCCTTACCGAAAGTCTTGGCGAGCCCGCCTCCGAGCATGTCTTTGAGTCCACCGAAGAAACCTTCGTTTAGACGGGCAGCAGACTCAGCAAGGAGCACGTCATTCTTGTTCACGTGCGCTCTGAAGCACGCTTCAGAGACCAGAGACTTCCTGCCATCTAGGTGCTCGCTGAGAAACTCTGCTGCGACCTGGGTCCAGATGTGGCGCTCAGTCTCGTTCTCCCAGCGGTAATCTGCGCCCTCTCTGATAAGCTGCGCCAGCTGGTCAATCCTCTGCTCTCTCGCTGCCGGTGACATTCTCATATTCCAAGTACTCCGCGACCTTTGTAAGTATCAGTCAAAACATAAAAGTGCTTCAGAGGGCGGTAAAGTTGTTCCCACTGAGGGTGCGATGTATTATATTCGATCTACGGAGAGGAAAAGCGATGAGCTACGATCCCCACCACGACTGGCAGCGGAAGTTCCTCGCGACGACCCTTCAGGTCGCGCTGCACACGGCTGGCTTCCAGAAGCTCCCCAAGTCCCACGAGGCCGAGGAGGAGATCTGGTCCCGCCCAGTTGAAGACACGCCCTTCTTCATCCAGGTCTACACCTCGATCCAGGGTGACCAGGTCCGCGATTCTGGCGCCGATGCGATCCGCGTGGTAGGCCTCTACGAGAACTCCAAGGGCAAGCGCGGACTGATCTCGAACACCCGGGTCAATCGCACCGGCGAGATCGAGGCGATCAAGGACCGCATGATCGAGCGCGCTCGGGAGACCTGGAAGCGCTGCCGTGAGGGTCAGGCCTGCAACCGGTGCGGCGCCCCGATGCTCCGCTCCAAGAGCGATAAGCTCTACTGCGCCGAAATCTGCTGGAAGAACTAAGATGCTGAGCAAGGGTGATCTGGTCCAATTCCTGTATAGAACGGGAGGCTGGACTACTGAGCAGCGTCTGGTCTTAGTCACAGTGCTTGAGTATGAGCCAGATGTGCTGGGTGGAACCAGCATCCACTCCTACAGGGACCCTAACTCTGATAAAATCGTCTCCTACATCTCAACAGAACCAAAGCGTGGTCGTGCCCTGATTATGTCAACTGAGTTCGAGCTAACGACATGGTGCGACGAGGCCAACCTAATCAAGGTTGAACTTTCGTAGCCCGCCTAATACTTAATGGCGAGGATACTATGAGAGTTAGAATAAGCACACTCCGCAGTTTTGTCAGGAAAGCTCTTCGTGAGCATGCTGAGGGCCAACAGGGCCGGGACTTCGACCACTCGCCTGGATACTCAGGTGATGCTGACATGGCCCGTACACAGCTGAAGAACATCGCAGCGAGGGCAACAAAGCTCCACGACGCGCTTGAGGATGGCGATGACTTGCCAGCTTGGGTTCTCAGCAAGATGGCTGTCGCCGACTCATACATGACGAGCCTGTCAGACTACCTCCATGGCGAGATCGATCGAAGCGGTGGTGATGCAGACTACTCTTCCGAGTATGGCGATGATGACATGGAATCTGACGAGATGGACTCTGGCGACATGTCAAGCATGCTATCTTCGCTCATGAGTGGTGAGGGCATGGAAGACATGGACGATGACTCCGATGATTCCATGGACTATGAGGACTCCGAGGAAGACACGGAAGACCCAGACACCGGTGAGTACGAAATCAGTGACTATGATGACGCCGAGGATTCGGAAGAAGACTACGAGGAAGAAGACGAAGACGCTGAAGAGCCAGAGGAAGAGGAAGATGGGCAGGAAGGACCTCCCGCGGTGGACTCAAGATGAGGGTCACCGTACGTCAGCTCCGTAAGATCATCCGCGAAGCTCTCAGCCAGGAGCACTCTGGCGAGGCGACACCAATCGAGGTCGACCACCCCTCCGATGTCGAAGCAGAGGAAGATTTGTGGGCAGGCGGAGACAACCTTGCCATGCCGATCAAGAGGATTAAGGAAGGCATCAGGCGTTTACGCCAGCGCTGAGGTTTTTAAACTTGACTGATGTTCAAGGAAAAACAGAAGCCAGGATCGTACTTCATACGCGACGTCGAGATCCGTAGGTCAACAATCCACGGTCTCGGAGTTTTTGCGACCAAAGACCTTCCTGAGCACTACTGCGTCGAGGTCTCGCCAACGATCGCGTTCGGTCGCTCGATCCTCAAGGAGTACATGGTTGAGCATGAGTCTCGGCACATACTCCACGACTACGTCTTCATGCACAAGGATGGGATTGCGCTGGTGGCGCTGGGCTGGGCGAGCATCTACAACCACAACCACGAGCCAAATGCATTCTGGAAGTACGAGAGCACAGGTGAGGACACCTACTCCATCCAGATCTGGACCAGAAAGCCAATTGCGGCAGGTGAAGAGGTGCTCATCAAGTACTCTCCCGACTCTGGAATGCTGTGGTTTGATGACGGATTTGTTGCGAGAAAGCTCAGCGACGTCTAGTTAGTATCGAGGACTCGATGGACCAACAGAAAGCCTACCTGATCAAGAAGATCACCCTCCTGCTATCCCAGTGCAAGTTCATGTTCACTGACCCTCAGTCAGTCAGCGCGATAATCCAGATAGAGAAGCTCATGAAGTACCTCATCGTCGAGGCGAAAAAATAGTTCTCTCAGGCCGTTTTCTTATGAGCATTGGTGCTTATCTTCTTCACACGGCAACGACGCCGTAGATCAAAAGGAGAGAAAACATGTTCAGCATCGTGAATCGCAGCCCCTATGCCAGCTTCGACACCTTCCTCGACTCGTTCCTCGATGAGCGCAGTGACCGGTACGCTCGTAAGACGACTGCCCTGATGCCGCGTGCTCAGATCAATGAGACCGACAAGGGCTACTCCATCGCCGTGGAGATGCCGGGCCTCAGCCGCTCCGACATTGAGATCTCCACCGAGCACGACAGCCTCACCGTCACCGGTAACCGTGAGGTGAACGGCACCAAGTCCACATACTCCCGGTCCTGGACTCTCGGTGAGAACGTCGCGCAGGATGGAATCTCGGCGCGGTATGACGCCGGCATCCTCTATGTCGAGGTCCCCGTCCAGAAGAGCGTGAAGCGGATCATCTCCGTCGAGTAGTCAGCAATCACCCGCTCTGTGATGCCGTCGTTCTCTTGGGTTCGACGGCTTTTTTTTTGTCAGATTGAAAACATGCCCGAAAGAGGATAGTTATCGTTACAGCTCACAGGAGAATCATCAAATGGCAATCAGACTCACAGAGACGAGACTTCGTCAGATCATCCGCGAGGAAGCTTCCAAGCTCACACGTTCACGTCGTATCTCAGAGATGTCAACGCTCGCACCCCCTCCTATGTCTCCTCCCGAGTACTACGTCACACCCCAGGGTGAAGAGATTGACTGGGCGGACCTGGAGCAGGAGCTTATTGATGCCATGATGGACCTTGAGATGCGCCCCTCCAGGAAGGCAGAGACCAACGTTCGCAAGCTGAAGAGAGCCGCGAAGGACATCGGTTACGTTGGGATCCCTGAAAGTTTCCTCGAGGAAGTGGCTGACAAGCTAACGGAATACGATGTGTACTAGACGTACAGTTATAGCATGCACAGAATGAAATTAGTCGATCTGCTTTTTGAGACTGGATTCGGAACTTCGATGACCCAGGTCCCTCCCGGTGTCGGTAGAAATGCCCACAGCGTCCACACTGACCCGTACACCTGGGAAGACTACGAAGACATGGAGTACGAGATCTCCACAGATGAGAAGGGCAAGACGTTTGCCAGCATCACCGACACCACCAAGGGCAGAAAGCAGAGCTACACCCGCACGTTTGCTGATGAAGAGCAAGCGAAGATGTGGATCCGGACCGAGTTCGAGAAGATGAAACGGGATAAGATGGCAAAAGAGCGTTGAAAAGCGATTTACGCGTGGTATAATCGGGTATTGGAGTGCAAACTGTGATTCCCGAGTACGAGATCAACTTCCCATTCTCTCAGATCCGTGACGCCCAGAAGGATGCAATCGAGTTCGCGCTCAAGGCATTCTTCGAGGAAGACAAGAAGTTCGTGGTGATCGAGGCGGGTACCGGCGTCGGCAAGTCGGCGATCGGTCTCGCGCTTTCCCGGACCGTGTCCGGTCACAGTGCCCCGGCAGACTTCAAGCCGGGCGGCTACTTCATCACGACCCAGAAGATCCTGCAGGACCAGTACCTGCGCGACTTTGGGGCACCGAAAGGCACGATGCTCTCGCTGAAGTCTTCAGCAAACTTCCAGTGCACTTACCACAAGGCGAACACCTGCGCGGACAGCCTCAGGGCACTCAAGGTCGCAGACAAGTCCTCTGCGTTCTTCAAGAACTGTGCCCACCACTGTGTCTACCGGCAGGCCAAGAACGCGTTCATCAATGGCGAGGAGAGCGTGACGAACTTCAGCTACTTCCTGGCTGAGACGGTGTACGCTGGCCGCCTCCAGCCCCGGCGGCTCCTGGTGGTCGACGAGGCGCACAATGCTGACATGGAGCTCAGCAAGTTCATCGAGATCGACATCAGCGAGCGGTTTGCATCCACTGCCCTCAAGCTTGAGATGCCCGAGATCAAGACCCAGCTCCAGGCGATCAAGTGGCTGCGCGAGGAGTACGAGCCCAAGCTTGATACCCATGTGAAGCACATGGAAAAGATGATGGAGAAGTACGTCGGCTTCAAGGACAAACTCAAGGAGTTCACTACAATCGCAAAGCGGTATGAGCTCCTCGACAAGCACATCTGCAAGGTCCACCGATTCCTGAAGATCTACGACGACGAGAACTGGATCTTCAACCTGATTCCTGCCGAGGGGCAGTCCGGTCGCAAGCTCGAGTTCAAGCCGGTTGATGTCTCCCACTATGCGGACGAGTTCCTGTTCCGTCACGGTCACAAGGTCCTGCTGATGTCGGCGACGATTCTCGACAAGGAGGGCTTCTGCGGTCTCCTGGGAATCAAGTCCGAGGACTGCGCCTTCATCTCTATCCCGTCACCGTTCCCGGTCGAGAACAAGCCGATCCTGGTGAGCCCCGTCGGCAGCATGTCAGCGGACAAGATCGAGCAGACCCTGCCTCGTTTGGCCACCGCCGTTACCGAGATTCTGCGCAATCACCCGAATGAGAAGGGCATCATCCACTGCCACTCCTACAAGATCGCGAACTATCTCATGAAGAACGTGAAGTCCAACCGGCTCCTTACCCATGGCAGCGCAGACCGGGATGAGACGCTGTCCAAGCACATCACGGGGACCCAGCCAACGGTTCTGCTGTCACCCTCGATGACGGAAGGTGTGGACCTCAAGGACGATTCCAGCCGCTTCCAGATCCTCTGCAAGGTCCCATACCCCTACCTCGGTGACAAGATCGTGAAGAAGCGCATGCACCGCTGGCCCTGGTGGTACCCGCTCCAGACCGCAAAGACCATCGTCCAGTCTGTGGGCCGATCTGTCCGAAGTGAGACTGACCACGCAGTGACCTATATTCTCGATGGCGACTGGGATAGATTTTACTCGAAGAACTCCAAGTTCTTTCCAGAAGATTTCAGGGAGTCTATCGTAAAATGATCTGCAAGAATGTCGAGCACCTGCGAGATGTGCTCAGCGAATTCCACCCAAACCAGAAGGTCTGGGCTACGAGCGGCGGATTTGATCCCATGCACGTCGGACACCTTCGTTGCCTTCTTGACACTGCCAGGCTGGCAAGCAAAGAGGGCGGCGTAACGGTCGTGATTGTGAACGGAGACGGATTTCTCCTCAGGAAGAAGGGTTATGCCTTCATGCCCGATGAAGAGCGCATGGAGATAATCGACGGTGTCCGAGGAGTCGACTATGTTGTACCGTGGGATGATGGATCACAGACCGTGGTTGGCGCAATTGATGCTCTAAAGCCGAACTATTTCACAAAGGGTGGAGACCGAGACACGGCGCAGAACGTTCCAGAGTTTGAGCTGTGCTCAAAGATTGGGTGCGATGTGGTATTTGGAATTGGCGGCGGCAAGATCCAGTCGTCATCAGATCTAGTCTCAAAGGTGAAGAAATGAGAATCGTAAATAAGCCATGGGGACACGAAGAGATTTGGGCTGAGAACCCCAAGTACCTTGGAAAGATTCTGGTGATCAAGAATGGCCACCGTCTGAGCCGTCAGTACCACAATATCAAGGACGAGACAATCAGGGTTCTCAGTGGAACTCTCACAATCGAAGTCGGAGCCAAGGGCGAGAACAAGTGGAAATACACTGAGGGAAGCACGTTTCACGTGACTCCAAAGACGGTCCACAGGTTCTGTGCTTACGATGGTGATGTCCAGCTGATTGAAGTCTCGACCCCTGAAATCAACGATGTAGTGAGGCTTGAAGATGACTACTCGCGGGAGCAATAAGAGGGAGCGGCGTCCTGGAGCAGGATTTGTAGTCCTGCGAAAGTTTGATGACGGCTGGAAAGTGCTGGGGCTCAGGTTCTACAGCACTTATGATCTACCCAAGGGTGGCGTGGACTCCAACAGCGAGCCGCTTCTTAGCACGGCAAAGAGAGAGTGCTTTGAGGAGGCTGACATCCTAATCGAAGACGGCGAGATGCCATTCGGAGATCTCAGCCTCAAAGTCAAGCACCTGACTCTCTATATTGCGGTGACCAGCAAGGACGCAAAGATCAAGAAGAACGAGAAGACCGGAATCCTCGAGCATCACGGACTCAAGTGGCTTGATCTTGAGGCCGACCACGATAAGTTTCACCCCTACCTTCAGCCAGCAGTTGTTTGGGCCCGTGACATACTGAAGAGCAACGAGAGTTTATACTCGCTCAGAACCTGATACTTATTGGTATGTCCGTTTTCAAAGAGCACAAGACCTCCGCTGACAGGTCGGCTTCTGACCGCCGACGTCACAAAGAGAAGATCGATAGGGCAATCAAGGACGGAATCCACGACATAGTCGCGGATGAGTCGATCATAGGTCAGGACGGTAAGAAGAAGATCAAGATTCCCGTGAAGGGCATCAAGGAGTATCGATTCGTCTATGGCGATAATGGAAATCGCCAGGTCGGTTCTGCTCCAGGAAAGGACGTATCCAGGGGACAGACGGTCGGCAGTGCCGGAAAGCCCCAGAAGGGAAAGCCAGGAAAGGCCGGCGAGGATGCTGGTGAGGAAGTGTACGAGGTCGAGATCACGCTCGAAGAGCTCGCACACTACCTTTTCGATAGCCTAGAGCTTCCCGAGCTGGAGAAGAAGTCCCTAAAGCAGATCATCACCGAGAAGCCAAAGCGCCACGGCTACAGGAACGAGGGAATCAGGCCCAGGCTTGATAAGAAGGAGACGGTGAAGCGCATGCTCCGCCGGCGAAACGTGGCAAAGTCGAGCGGCTCTTATGATCCAGAGGAGCAGGAGAGCTTCTCGTTCAATGATGACGACCTGCGCTACAAGCACATCAAGCAGGTCTCACAGCCCTCTTCGAACGCCGTGATCTTCTTCATCATGGACGTGTCAGGCTCGATGACCGATGAGAAGAAGTATCTCGCACGGAGCTTCTTCTTCCTGCTATACCACTTTGTACGCTCACGGTATGAGAACACCGAGATCGTATTCATTGCCCATGATACCGCCGCCTACGAGGTCACGGAAGACCAGTTCTTCAAGCGCGGATCCTCTGGCGGCACCACGGTCTCGCCGGCAATCGAGATGGTGAGCCAGATCATTGAGAAGCGGTACCACCAGTCCGCCTGGAACATCTATGCGTTCCAGTGTAGCGACGGTGACAACTTCTCCAACGACAATCCAAAGCTCCTTGAGCGACTCAGAGTGCTAAAGCCACTGTGCCAGCTGTACGGCTACTGTGAGATTGAGCCTGAGAAGGACAAGATGCGCTGGGCTCACAACGACTCGATGCTCGGAAACTTGCTCCAGCCGCTCAAGGACAGCAACTTCAAGATCGCCAACATCAACACGCCGAAAGACATCTGGCCAGCATTCAAGTCATTCTTTGGAGGGAAGCTTTAATGTCAGATTGGACCTTCAAGGAACTGGAAGAATACGATAAGAGGATCATTGAGATCGCAGAGAGCCACAATCTCGACTGGTTTCCAATTGTGTACGAGACCTGCGACTACTACGAGATGATGGGCCACATGTCATACCACGGCATGCCGAGCCACTACCCGCACTGGTCTTTCGGAAAGTCTTTCGAGCGCACTCAGCAGATGTATAACATTGGTGCTGAGGGTCTTCCATACGAGCTCATCATCAACTCGAATCCCAGCATTGCTTACCTGATGCGGGAGAATCCTCTGTACCTGCAGGTGCTCATCATGGCGCACTGTGTTGGCCACAGTGACTTCTTCAAGAACAACAGGATGTTCTCCAGCACCCAGCCGGACATCATTGTGCACCGCTTTAGGAATGCCAGAAAGCGCATCCAGGGCTACATCGAGGACCCAAGCATTGGAATCATCAAGGTGGAGGAGCTACTGGATTCTGCGCACGCAATCCAGTTCCAGACCTACCGCTTCCCGAAGGAGTACATTCCTCACTCTGTGAAGAAGAAGGAGATGATACTACGCTTCAAGGAGCAGAAGGAACGCGGACTCAAGGTCTCAATGGACAGCCTCGAGAAGGTTCCTCTGGAGAAGGAGTACGATGTTCTGGGATTCCTGGGCGAGCACGCAAACATGGAAGACTGGGAGAGGGACGTTCTCGACATTGTGAGGACTGAGTCACAGTACTTCATGCCGCAGATCCGCACCAAGATTATGAACGAGGGCTGGGCCAGCTACTGGCACTACCGGATCCTCCACGAGCTCAATCTCCCGCCTGAACTTCACCTTCCATTCATCAAGTCGCACAACCAGGTCATCAGACCCGCGATCGGATCAATCAATCCTTACCACCTCGGCTTCCACATGTTTCACGATATAGAGAAGCGTATGGGACTAGAGGAATGCTTCATCGCAAGAGAGGCGTGCAACGATGAGTCCTTCATCAGAAACTACCTCACCCAAGAGATGTGCGAGGAGCTGAACCTTTTCTCCTACGGCAGGAAGAAGGAGAACTACGTTGTCGAGGATGTCTCTGATGAGATGGGCTGGAAAGAGGTGAAGCATAACCTAATCAGGCAAGTTGGCGCAAATACGATACCAACGATCTATGTTGAATCGATCGACAAGGGAAACGTTCTTGTGCTTCACCACGAGCACGATGGCAGAGATCTAGAGATCAATTACGCAGAAAAAGTCATAGGCCACGTATCAAAAATCTGGAAGAGCGAAGTCAAGCTCCTAACAACTTTGGAAGGCGAACCCTTCGAAATCTGAGAGGTGTCAATGTCGGATAAGAGCAAGAACAAGTTTCTCGACCTCATCAAGAGCCAGAGGGACAACAAGTCGGACACCAAGTTCGAGGGTAACTTTCTTGAGTACCTCGACCTGGTCCGTGATAACCCGGGCGTTGTGAAGCACGCCCACAAGCGACTCAACGATACCATCGAGGGTTTCGGAGTCTCTATCATACCGGATGAGGACCCGCGCAAGCGTAAGGTCTTTGACGGTGACAACCTGAAGCTTTACGAGTACTTCAAGGACGAGTTCTTTGGTCATGAGCGAGTCATTGCAAAGATCATGCGCTTCCTGAAGTCCGCATCCCTCAAGGGTGAGGAGAGCCGCCAGGTCCTGCTCCTCATGGGTCCTGTCGGTTCCGGCAAGTCTGCCCTTGCAGAACACATAAAGAAGGCGGTGGAGCACGCTGAGCCGTTCTACCACCTCAAGGACGACCCCCAGCGCGGAGAGCCTCTCCAGCTCATCCCCCGCTCCCTTCGTCCAGAGTTCGAAGAGCTGCTTGGCGTGAAGATCGAGGGTGACCTCAGTCCCGTTGCCCGCCACGTCCTCCTCGAGAAGTACAAGGGCGAGTACGAGAAGTTCCAGGTCGTACAGTCTACGTTCTCACAGCGCGCTCGTCGTGGTGTTGCAGTGGTCCCGCCCATGGATGCAAACTCGCAGGACGTATCGGTCCTTATCGGCTCTGAGGACATCTCAAAGCTTGACAAGTTCTCTGAGGACGATCCCCGCATCCTGTCCCTGAACGGCGCGTTCAACGTCGGAAACCGTGGCATCGTGGAGCTTGTCGAAGTCTTCAAGAACGAGATCGAGTTCCTCCACACTATCATCACTGCCACCCAGGAGAAGCGAGTCCCGTCCCCTGGCAAGCACGACATGATCTACTTCGATGGTGTGATCCTTGCGCACTGTAACGAGGCCGAGTGGAACCGGTTCCGCGCGCAGCACACCAACGAGGCGATCCTCGACCGAATCGTCAAGATCAACGTCCCCTATGTCCTCGAGCTGGCGCAGGAGATGAAGATCTACGAGAAGATCCTCAAGAAGTCTGACTTCAAGGCGCACATTGCCCCTCACACGATCAAGGTCGCTTCGATGTTCTCCGTGATGAGCCGCCTGAAGCCGACCCAGAAGTGCGACATCATGACAAAGATGAAGATCTACAACGGTGAGGAAGTGATCGAGAAGGGCAGGGTCAAGAAGATCGACATCAAGGACCTCCGTGAGGAGTCCCGTGATGAGGGTATGAATGGCATCTCGACCCGATTCATCATGAAGGCAATTGACAACGCGCTCTCTGATTCCGAAAAGAGCTTCATCACGCCCATCTCGGTGATGTCCGCAGTCACCAAGCAGGTGCAGGAGCAGGTAATCGACGAAGAGTTCCGCACCCGGTGCCTTGAGCTCATCCAGAAGGTCGTCCGCGAGGAGTACCTGAAGATCCTCGAGACCGAGATCGCAAAGGCGTTTGTGACGGCCTACGAGGAGCAAGCACAGTCCCTGTTTGACAACTACCTTGACAATGCCGAGGCCCACACCACTCGCCAGAAGATCAAGGATCGAGTCACAAGAGAGGAGCGTGAGCCTGACGAGAAGTTCATGCGAGCAATCGAGGAGCAGATCGGCATTGTGGCTTCCTCTCGAGACGGGTTCAGGTCAGACGTCACCGCCTATATGTTTGCCAAGATGCGTCGCAACGAGAAGGTGAGCTACACCTCCTATGAGCCGCTCAAGGAGGCTATCGAGGGCTACCTAATCGCCTCCGTCAAGGACATGGCGCGCATCGTTACCAAGTCGAAGACCAGGGACGACGAGCAGCAGAAGAAGTACTCCAACATGATCACCACGATGGTTGACGAGTACGGATACACCCCGGAGTCTGCGGAAGAGGTCCTTACCTTTGCCAGCAACAACCTGTGGCGCGATAGCTGATATTTAGCCCTGGACTGGCCCGCTTCGGCGGGCCATTTCAGTTTTTGCTCTATACACTCTCGAAATCAATATAGATTGTGAAGAGGAGTGTCAATGAACATTACAATTGGGGTACCTGAGATCATGGTTGCGGGCGGTATTGCGCTGCTTGGGATTGGTCAGGTCATTCCTGGGTGGTCCCTCATCACTGTGGGATCTGCGGGATCTTTCCTCAGGCTTGCTTACATCTCTCAGGAGAAGAAGAATCAGGCAGAGATCCTCAGCAAGACAGTGGAATCATTGACTTCTAAACTTGCGGAGCGTGGATCTGCGATAAATCTCTCGAGCTTTGTCAAAAACAAGAACGAGAGCGTCAACTAATGGAAAATAGCCTTCCCATCTCAGGAGACCAGCACCACGACGAGATCCGTTCATGGGTTGAGTCTCTTGAGGCTTCGGTGAAGAAGCTTCGTGATGGCCATCTCACAGTCTCATTTGGAAATCGCGCTGAGAGGCTCGAGTACCTTGATTGCCTTCGTGTCGTCCACGAACAGCGTGCGAATTCAATGTCAGCAAGGTCTTGTAGGGCTGCGCTCATTGAGGCGATTGTCTCAGCCGAGAGGAAGATTCCAGGATCCAGCTATTTTGTGGTCTGCGGATTCGTGTCATCTTATCTCGGATCTGGTAAAAAGGACCTGCATGAGATCAGCCACACTTCGAGGTTCATGGACATAGATGAGCTCAATGCCGCGTTATCTCATGTCTCATCATGCCCCATCACCACCGCGGTGGTTAGACAAGCCCTTGCCGCCGCGGGAAGTTCTGGCACAATTCGCCTGAAGAGATCTGATGAGTTCGACATCAGAATCAAAGTCCACGAGGGCTACAGGTTTGGAGCTGGGGTCGATCCAAATTTCTGCCAGGGCTCTGGCCAGAAGACTTTTGATTTTCTCGACTGTGACGTTGCTGCAATCGATGGAGTAGTCACCACCGTCTCAGAGATCAACCACATACTCGAATCATACTCACAGACCAAACGCAGATTGTTTCTGTTTGCCCGGGGATTCGAACCAGAAGTAATCCACACACTTGCAGTGAACTACCTCAGAGGGTCTCTGAGGGTCATTCCGCACATTGTGCCCACGAGCTTGGATACGATAAACTTGATCCGTGACCTTTGCGTATGCATTGGTCATTCGGCTGTCTCGCCGCTCAAGGGCGACCTGATCTCGAGCATAAAGCTAGAAGAAATTCCAAGCGTCAAGAGGATCGTGTCTAGCGTAAGAGAGTGCACTATCGAAAATCCTGAACGTTCCCACAGCGTCTGGGAACACGCCAGGTGGCTTCTGGATCAGGCTGCAAGCGAGCAAGTCGAAGACAAGCGTAAGCTCTTTGAGGATCGAGCGGCCAACCTAAACCCTGCCGTTGTTGAGATCTGGCTGGGTCGCAGCGTTGGTGAGATGTCTGGACTTATCGAAGACCGCATACGTTCTGCGCTTGGGATCGTAAACGGGTTCTGTTTGACGGGTAGAATCTCAGCAGGAGACGTTGAGGGAATTTCCACCTCTGATCTGCTACCTAAAATTAGGTCCTTGCCAGCTGGATCTCTGGTTAGTGGAATGAAGATTGGCACTGAGCTGGCAGATTCCATGAGAAAGATAGGAGCTGTGATCGCAAATGATACCAGATAAGAACATTCAGGACAGAAACTGGTTTTCTGGAGCTCAGGTCGAGTACGACTTCAATGAAATCATCGACCAGGTCCTTGAAGAAATCTCGAGCGGTGCTGAGCTCCACGTTGGAACTGACTCTGACCCCAAGGGCAAGCAGGTCTCTTTCGTCACTGTGATTGCCCTCTATCGACCTGGACGTGGTGGCAAGTACTTCTGGTCTCGAGAGAAGATCATGAAGAGCTCTGTGCCAAATCTCAGGAAGAGGCTGGAGCTCGAGACTTCACACTCGCTTGAAGTTGCCCAGACACTTCGCGACAGAAATGAGAGCCTCGACATCTCAGTCCACCTGGACTGCAACAGTGACCCTTCTGCTGGATCTTCTGTTTGCCAGAAGAGCCTCCAGTCATATGTCCAGGGAATGGGTTTCAAGCCGATCATCAAGCCAGAGTCTTGGGCTGCCAGCTGTCTCGCGGACAAAAAGACCAAAAATGCATTTACTAACGCTGCTTAATGTCTTAGACTTCCTCAGGAGTACAATAAAAATGTTAAAGCCTGCAAGTTCACAGCCCTCTGGTCCGAAGCAGGGCCAGGTTGGCCAGATGATCAATGACGTGTTTGAGATCAATCGAAACGAGTCTCTTACGGCAATCTTAGAGAATCGACGCCTACTGAAGCTCGATGATGAGTCGGTACAGAGGATTGCAGAGCTTCTTCGAGTCTGCAACGAGAAGAGCCGCACTGTTGCTCTTGACCAGCTGGTGAGACTGTACAACTGACATGGAGGGGACAAAACATCTGATCGAGTGTATGTGCATCTTGCCCCAGCTAAAGGGCAAGCCGAATCAGGTGTTTCACAAGTTTGTCGTCTTCAGTGTCATTGATGACGAGGGAAAGGTCCAGCAGGCCCATGCACAGTGCAATAATTGCGGGGCTGTCCACAAGATCACTGACGTCTGTAAGTCTGAAATCATGATCGGCAAAGACGAGCTCAGGTCGATGATCACTGAAAAAGACATCAAGCTGACGCTTCCGACATCTCTGTCCAACGTCCTTGAGTCTTATTCGTGCGACCTGGCGACCTGGCAGCTAGTCCAGTTTGCTTTCCACAACCAGAAGTGGGGAACATGGACAACGCTGGTCCGTGAAGAGCTTGAGGGCGGAACTTCTGGGAAGATCTTGCGGATTGATGGACCGACAAACTTCAGGGTCGAGCCCTTCAACACGGAGGATATGTGACAAAGCTATACGGTCAGATTGAGGGCGAGAAGAGGGTCGAAGAGTCGATCAAGTCTCGCGAGATTACGCAAGAGATACTCAAGTTTGGAGTTTCTCAGTATCAGATCACAAAGATAATCTACTTGCTAGCCCTTGAGCTAGAAGATAGAGACGCTCTTGAGGGCGTCGTGGAAGTCGTGAAGCCTCTGCTCGATGGACTCGACGAGGCTCAGAGTTCCAGTCCAATCATAACTTAGGAGAGACAACATGGCAAATCTAAAGAGCAAGTGGGAAGAGATCAAGGTCCTGGTCGATAGCTTGGACCTCGACATTGCAAAGCAGGAGAATGGAAATGCCAGTGCTGGCATTCGAGCCCGAAAGGGACTTCGCCTCCTGAAGACCGAGGTTGCCGCCCTGGTGAAGGAGAGCCTCGAGGTCGAGAAGGATCGAAAGACTGAGGAGTAAATTCCTCAGGCAGAGGCGCATCGCCGGTCGAGAGGCCGGCGATTTCTCTATGTACCGAGCTCAGTCTTTGCCAGCTTCCCGATGATGTCCTTCTCGATCTGGCAGATTCTCATCCTGGTGACGCCAAAGATGTCACCAATGTCCTGAAGGATCCAGGGTCCAGTATCAGCCGCAAGAATCGCGCAATTGAGGTGCTCACCGCACTTCATCCAGTTTCTGCAGCTCGACTTCTCGCAGGTCAGTGAGCGCTTCTTGTGCTCCTCAAAGCAAGTGGTCTCAGGTATTACAGTGTCTTTCATGATCTCCGCCATGAGATACTATAAGAGTCCAAAACGCTATGTTCATTTTGTCATCAGTGGCGCGGCTCTAGAGAGTGATACTTAGTCAGTGAGAACTGGAGCGTAGATTGGCCAGCAAATTGTCGCTAGTCCCTGGGACCACATACACATACAGCGGATCTGATGGAAGCTACTCACTGCTTCTTGGCTCCATCAATTCTGTGAACAACAACCTGATCGTGAGCGGATCTTCCTACATGGGAGACACGCTGGCTGACCAGGTGCAGGTCACTGGATCGTTCAAGGCGCGGAGCATGACTGGATCCATTGGCACTGTCGATGGCTCCACGGCTTTCCTGACCCAGGGTTCTGGCGCCACAGTAAGCTACAATGCCGCAAGTGGACAGTGGACGATTGGTGCCAGTGGCGGAGGAACTCCTGCGGGATTTGTGAACCAGATCCAGATGGCGAATGCCGGCGCTAGTGCCATGAGTGCCAGCTCTGGACTTTGGTTCACGTCAAATGGAAACAACCTGTACGTCTCGGGTGGTGTCTACACCTCAGGAAACTCTACTCTTGGACAGAATTCTTCGAACAAGACTACCATAACTGGATCTCTGCTCTCTAGAAACATCACTGGCTCGATCTCATCGGTCGATGGATCTACGCCATTTCTTGCACAGAGTGGAAATGCTACCGTGAGCTTCAACAGTGCCACTGGGCAGTGGACAATCGGCGCATCGGGTGGTGGTGGAACTCCAGGTGGAGCTTCCAATCAGGTACAGCTAGCGGACTCAGCAGGCACGGCTTTCAGCGGAAGCGGCGGGCTTTGGTTCACTTCGAACGGAAACAACCTGTATGTCTCAGGCACAATCACGGCCACAAACTTCCAGCTCAAGGGAAATGAAATCAAGTCAAGCGCCGGAGCTGTGGCAATCCAGACAACTGGAAGCAATGTCGCGGTCTCAGGAAACTTGATTGTCTCTGGTACGTCTCTGCTTGGCAATGACTCCTCTGACCTGACAGCCGTCACTGGCTCGTTCATGGCCAGAAACATGACCGGATCGATTGGCACTGTCGATGGCTCCACGGCATTCTTGGCACAGAGTGGAAACGCAACGGTCAGTTACAATGCCACAAACGGTCAGTGGACTATTGGAGCTACAGGTGGAGGAACTCCAGGCGGCGCTGGAAACCAGATACAGCTGGCAAATGCGGCTGGAAGCGCATTCAGCGGAAGCGGTGGGCTCTGGTACACTTCAAACGGGAACAACCTCTATCTCTCGGGCGCGTTAGTCATTGGCAGTGCAAACACGATCGACATACCTTCGACCAAAGACATAAATCTATTCCCGACGCTTGGAAACAACACCCTCACCATTGGACAGGTAAACTTCTCAAAGCTTATTGTTGGTGCCCAGATGGGCGTCTACAACGGCGTCAACATCTCTGGCAACGACATCCAGTCATCATCGGGTGCAGTTGCAATAAGGCTATCAAGCGCAGACACTGAGCACCGCGGCAGGACCTACTTCAACGGTGATTTGATACCCTCGACAGGATTCACCAGTGTCAACGTCCTGAACACGATTGCGACAACGGTAAGTTTTGCTGGAACTGCTACCACTCTCAACATCGGCGGCGCTTCTGCAGCCCAGACGGTGACAATAGGCGGTGGTTCGACAGGCGCTTCAACCTACAACATTGGCACAGGAACTTCAACTTCTGGTAATGACAAGACAGTCAACATTGGTACAGGAAATGCAAGCGGCTCAAAGACAGTAATCAATCTCGGCACTGCACAAGGCGGAAAGACAACTGTCAGCGGATCATTCGAGTACAATGGCGACTTCTACGCAAGCGACATTCAAGTTGTTTCATCCAATGTTGGAGTAAGCAGCACTGCACGCTACATAAGGTTCACGGCAACAGCAGATTTAGCTCTTCCTGCTCTTTCTGAGTCGATCCACGGTAGGGTGCTGACAATTTCCAACATGATATTTGCAGGTGGCACTGGAACAATCAAGCCAGATGGCACCGAGAATGTTATTGTTCTTGGCACTTCAGGCCTTGGATCTGTGACGCTCCCCACGCAGAGGCAGTGGGTCGAGCTAGTTGCAAAGTTTGTTGCCGGTGGAAATGACAACGGTTGGTACGCAGTGTGCGGTGGATTAGTGCCGACACTGGATTGATCTCTGTATCATCTGCAGCTGAAGCCAATAAGATAAGATTGTCAAGGGAGACATGTTGAACCAGAGAAAGCTTCTAGTAATCGACACTAGTGTGATGCTGTACGATCCGAATTCGCTAAAGTTCTTCCACGGGAACGATGTTATCATTCCCCTGATCGTTCTGGAAGAGCTCGACCGCTTCAAGGAGAAGAAGGAGCAGATTGGATCTGCCGCGAGAGAGGTCAATAGATTCCTCGACTCGCTCCGTAAGATTGGCAGCTTGCATGACGGAGTCCAGGTTCCAAACACCGACATTGTGATCAGAGTCGAGCGGGTTCCTGTCGAGGAAGATGCCACGCCAGTCGAGTTTCCTATCGAGAAGGGCGACAACAAGATCGTCGCTGTCGCACTGGCCATCAAGTCGCAGAATCCTGACCGAGAAGTCAGAGTCATCTCCAAGGACATAAATCTCAGAGTCAAGTGCGATGCCCTCGGTGTCCGCGCCGAGGACTACTACACGGACATCCCCAAGGCTTATCGAGACGGATCAGAGGCATACACTGGTCAGTGCTCAATCGACGTGACCACAAGAGATGTGGATGACTTCTACCGAGACGGAGAGGTCGAGCTCATTGATCCAGAGGTGGTGCTCTATGAGAACCAGCTGGTCCATGCGACTAGCGACATTGATCCGCAGAAGGGATTCATCGGCATCTACAACAAGGGAAAGGTAGTGAAGCCGAAGATGTTCATGGAGCAGTCGATCGGCGTGAAGCCGAGAAGCAAGGAGCAGACCGCGGCGCTCCACCTGCTCACCAACAAGGACATTCCACTGGTAAGCCTCACGGGGCTAGCCGGCTCTGGAAAGACTTTCTTGGCTCTTGTTGCCGGCATGTCAGGTCTCAACGCCAAGGTGTACGACAGGATTGTGATCACGAGGTCCATCGAACCTGTCGGTCGCGACCTCGGATTCCTACCCGGCACTATCGACGACAAGATGGCACCGTGGCTGATGCCCATCATTGACAACTTCAGGAGCGCATTCCATGACCCGTCCTACTTTGAGATGATGCGCCAGAAGGGAAACATCGAAATCTCGCCGGTAAGCTACATCAGAGGAAGAAGCTTCAACAATTGTTATGTGATTGTCGATGAGTCTCAGAATCTGAGCATCCATGAGATCAAGACAATTGTGACTCGATGTGGCGCAGGGACAAAGATTGTCCTGCTTGGTGACACTGACCAGGTTGACACTCCGTACCTCGACCGCCACTCAAACGGCCTCGCAATTGCAATCGAGAAGCTGAAGGGCAACGAGCTGTTTGGACACATAAAGCTTGACCGTGGCGAACGTTCTCCTCTTGCAACTTTGGCAAGCAGAGAACTATAATCCCAAAGACGCCTATTTACGTCAGAGGGTTCCATGGGAAGAGTCGTTCTCAAGTCTAGAGACCTAAACAGATATAGAAAGACCTACCCAGGCGTCAGGTGGGCTGCTCGTAACGTGTACACGACCGAGGAGCCATTTGCCCTAGAGAGTGCCACGCTGAACTTCAACGGCGGCTCGACAGTAACTTATCTCTTTGAGAATGAGTATACGTCAGTCCCAAATGTCGTGGCCACATCTCTAGATGAATCTTTTAGCGTATTTGTTCTATCAATCTCCACGACTCAGGTGCAGATTGGGGCAAGCATACCAAACAATAGCGCAGCCTCAGTCGTGGTGGTGAATACATGAGCTGGTTCGGAGTACACAACGTCCAAATCCAGTTTGGGAAGACATCTGTGACCACGGGTGGCATTGCGCCGCTCTTGGTCACCAATACTGAGCTTGAGACGTCAACTACTGCGATAGTGGCAACCCCAGATGAGAACACAAACATCTCGATCCACACGGTCGACGAAGAGGTGTACCTCATAAACGCCACACAAGATGAGGTCTCTGCCGTGAACTACTTGATTGTGAGCTCTAGATAATGGCACAGAAACCATCAGACTTCAAAGCATCTGGCATAAGAGCCGAGAGGATCATAGCATCTGGTAGCTCTGCGAATCCGAGGCTTTTGCTGATCGGCAGTGGAGCCTCTGGAAACGAAGGTGTCAACGTCGATACCAGCAATCTAGTGCTTGCCGGCACTGGATCAGACACATGGCTGTTTATATCTGGATCAGCTGGTGGCAACGACAGAGTCACCTTCGGTGGTGACGTATACATCTCTGGATCTCTATTCGGAGTCTCGTCAACTACGCCAGGTCTTCCGACAAATAGCATTCAGTACAATAACGCAGGCTCCTTTGCTGGAAGCAGCAACCTAACTTTCTCCAGCAACAACCTGACCCTAACCGGTTCATCGTACATAAAGGGTGCGATGATCCTGTCGGGATCAGCTGGAGTAACCGGATCTCTCACGGTCAAAGACGATAATGTTGATAGGCCGCAACTAGTCCTGAGCTCAAGCGCAGGTAGAGTAGACCACTCTTACTACTCAGATGGGAACTACTATGTCACAAACTCAAAGTCTGGTGGCGAGCTTTGGCTGAGTGTTACTGCGCCAAATGGTATCGGCGCCAACGTCATCAGAATCTATCCAAGAAATAATGGCCAAAGCGTAACGCTAATCAGCTCAGGGACGCTTCCCAGCTCAGTTGCTGCAAATCCAACTGTGTCTCAAGACACAAACTTCTATGTCGAAGGAATTCCAGGCACGAGGAGCAGCACTACCAGAGGAACATCAGTCTTTGGTGGCGACCTTGTCATATCAGGAACAATAGCTGCAGTTCGAGGAATATCGGGATCTCTAACTAAGCTCTCAGATGGATCTTCTTATCTCATAGCTGGTTCCAACATCACAATCACCACGGGCTCCAGCGGTGCAATCACTATCTCTGCAGCTGGTGGCGGAAGTGGAACTTCATTCTTCACAGATCCATCAGCGGGAAAGCTAAACTCCACTGGATCCCTTGCACTGGCAGGAGCGCTGGGCGCCAGCTACACCACGGCAAATGTCGGTTCAGAGGTCTTCTTCTTTGTCTCCGGTTCAAAGGGAACACTTTCTGCAAAGCCATCTTCTGGCATGTCGGTGTTTGGTGGTGATACTCTAGTCTCAGGTACGCTGTACATTGACGGCGCAACAGGCTACTCAATCTTCAACATGAGCTCTGGCGGAGAGCTCAGCATCAGGAACAGGACCTTGGGTGGGACATTCCTCGCCTCAGTGAACACCTCTATCGGAAACACCGTAAACTATCTGGAGGTCAGGCCTAACGGCGCCGCCACCGGATCAGTGATGTCGATATTCTCTGGATTGTATGCTGGTCCTGCCAACCCCTTCTCATCGAACGACACGACTTTCTTTGTATCAGGCAAGAGGGGAGCAAAGGGAGGAATCACCCGCGGTGCTTCCGTGTTTGGTGGTGACGCAGTAGTCTCAGGCTCAGCTCATCTCGGCACCGATTCCACTGACACGCTCGTGGTCAACTCTCTTCTGGCTTCCGACATCATACCAGATGGAAATAGGACCAGGAATCTCGGCTCAGACACCGCAAGATTTGCAAACATATTTACTGGAGACCTCCACCTAAGAAACGAGCGTGGAGACTACACCCTCATCGAGGAAGAGGACTGCCTCACGGTGAGGTTCAACAAGAATGGAAAGAGGTACAGGTTTGTTCTGGAGCGCGCTCCAGAATTTGATGAAATCAAGTGATTGAGTCGTCTAGAAAGTTAAATGTCGTCTAGTACGTAATAGTTAGAAACAGCTAGCAGAGGTAATCCCATGGCTTTAGTCGGCAACATATCAGGTTCATCGAGCGCCAACTCACTGATTGGCGTCACCGGTTCAGTAATCTTCTCAAACAATCCAGCTGGATCTTTCCCATCAAGCCTACCTGGAGCTGATGTTCAGTTCTTTGTCTCTGGCTCAGTTGGCGGTAAGGGCGGTGCTACACGTAACGTTGCCGTATTTGGCGGCGACATGGTGGTCTCAGGCGCCCTCACGGTCGGCTCAGGCTCGATCGTGGTCACGTCAAATGACATTCGAATTGGAAGCACAGGTCACGTACAGTTCGGAACTGCGGCAAACAGGGTCTCTCTCGTTGGATCAGACCTCAAGTTCTTCGACGGCAACAACACCTCTGGTAAGACGCTTTCAGAGCTAGCTTCAGGTGGTGGTGGCGGCGACGCAATTTTCACTGCCGCAAACGCTTCAGAGGCATACACCACAAGCTCCATTGCAATTGGAACTGCGGCCACCGCAGATGCCAATGGCGCCGATGTATTCTTCTTCGTCTCAGGCAGCAACGCCGGTGGTGCAAACAACAAGGTATCTCTATTCGGTGGTCCTGTCATTGCCTCTGGCTCCTTTGTACGCATCGTAGCAACAGATGGTTCTACTGCGGTAGACCTCACAAGAGGCGGCGCAATCAGCGGTTCCAGCAACCTCCAGGCTGGTGGAAATCTCACTATTGCAGGAACTTCGAATCTGGTTGGCGACGTTACACTGAGCGGTGACATCACTGTCGGTGGTAATGACATTAAGATGAACGGTGGAACCACCGCCATCACGTTCTCTGGAACAGGAGACGTTGCAGTAACTGGTGATCTCACGGTCACAGGAAACGACATAAAGTCCTCCGGTGGAACAACTGCAATCACTCTTGCCGGCACAAAGGTCACGACGGCTGGAGACCTCCAGGTCAACAGCAACTACATCTCAGGTTCAGCAGGCCTAAACCTCACGCTTGGAGCAAGCGGTGATGTCACAGTCGCAGGCGACCTCACGGTCACAGGCAACGACATCAAGTCCAGCACTGGCGCCACTGCAATCACGCTCTCGGGTGGCAACGTTATCATCCCTGGTGACCTCACAATCCAGGGAACCACGCTAACGGTCGACGCGACCACGATTGAGATGGAAGATCCAGTCATCGGGCTCGGATTCACCAGCGGCTCGACGGCGGTGTCGGTCGGAGACAGAGGATTCATCGGTGGACTCAACGGAGTCAACAACGCGGCATTCATCTGGGATCAATCTGAGGGTGGGTTTGCGGCGATCAGGACCACTTCAGGCACTGCAACTGGTTCACCAATCACCGTAACTGACTACTCTAACCTGAGGGCTGGAAAGTTCGAGCTTGGCGGTGGAATCAACGTATTCCTATCATCTTCTGACGGCCAGTCAGTAAATCTAGCGGTGGCCACCTCTGCAACGGCTTCATTCTCGCAGAACGGTACGACCAGGATCCAGTTCGGAGACATCGCCGGTACAGGAGAGGGCGAGATCAAGGGCATGAACGGCACAAGCCTTGGAAGCCTCTGGCTCTCAGGCACCAGCGTCAACATTGGACATGGAAGCGGCGGCAACCAGGCCTTGAAGATGTACAGCGGTGGCATCGAGGTCGGAAGATTCACCGGCGCTGCAAACACGAGCCTCACCCTAACCGCGCAGAGTCCAGGCGCAGGTGGAGTTGGAACCGCAAGGCAGCTGGTCCTGACTGGATCATCCCTCGTGCTTGGTGCCAACACTCAGGGCATCGAGTACAGGTTTGTCGGTACTAACCGCGGTTCGATGACGTATGGAGCAAACACTCTGACGCTAGGAACTGAGAGCGGAGTTCTTCTCTCGCTCAGCGGCGCAAATGGCATTCGCTCGATACACGGAACCAATGGTTACACATTCAGGAAGGAAGGCGCTGATGGAGACCACCTTACGATCTTGTCAGATGGCCCTGGAGACTCACTGTTCAGCGCGCTGCAGGACATCATCCTGAAGCCTGCTGGCGACGAGGTCCTATACAAGAACAGCTCCAACACAACGTTCCTCACGGTCCAGAACTCGAGCAACAATGCCAATATACTCGGTGGCACTAGCGCCAACGTCACTCTTGGTTCAGGAACTGGTGCAACCACTCTTACTCTCAGCGGCAGCACAGTTGTAGCAAACGCTGGTTCAGGTGGATTCGTCTTCCAGAAAGATGGAGGATCTCCAGAGCTTCACATCAATGCAGCCGGTACAACGACAACACTGTCTGGATCAGCAAGCCAGAGCGTTACTCTGGCCTCTGGACTTGGAACAACGACTCTTATAATGAGTGGAAGTGCGGTTGAGCTCAATGCCAGTGTTCTTTCTGGCGTCACCTTCAAGAAGGATGGAGCGGCCTTTGCGGTGGCCGGTCAGACGGTGGATGGAATCACTGGACTCTTCCCGAGCTCAGACTCAGGAGCGAGCCTCGGTTCGCCGCAGAGGCGATGGGCCAACGTCTACACCGGAGACTTGCACCTCCGCAACGATCGCGGCAACTGGACCATCATCGAGGAAGAGGAATACCTCTCGATCACGAACAACATCAGCGGCAAGCGCTACAAGTTCGTACTCCAGGAACTGTGATAATCTAGTCAAGAGCTAGCTCCCAGTGGAGCATATCGCCTCCACTTCCGGGTGGAGGCGATATTTACATCTGAGGTAAGCACATGGCGCTAATAGGAACAATCTCTGGAAGTGTGAGCTCTGGCGCACTGACTTCCACCACTGCAGTATCAGGAACGCTAATCATAGCGGATGCAGCACCATCTAGCTTTCCAACGCTGGCTTCAGGTGTGAAGCTCTTTGTCTCAGGCAACAAGACACAGCTCGGTGCCGACACCCCCAATGCGATCTTCGGAGGTGACACCTTCGTCTCCGGAGCTTTCGGAACTGACAGCTACTTCCAGATGAAGCCGGTCAACACCCTCCGGATTCCCACCAACACCACCGCGAGCTACATCTACACCTCAGGAAGTACGAACGACCTCTACTTCACCCAGTACTCGGGTCCCTACACGAACACCACCCGTCTCCGCTGGTTGGAAGGTATGCTCACCACGGGTCTCCTTCACGGCGGTGTCCTTTCAACTGCTACTGGTTCCACAACATTCTCGATCACATCCGGTTCGGGCATCATACTCTCCTACAATGCCACGTTGACTACCGATCCCTACCCGACTATCAATTTCGTCCAGTGGCCTGCCTACGTTAGCCAATCTCTTACTTACGTTACTTCCTCCCTCACTACCTACATCGGAATCAATTCAACGGGTGGAATAATCCAGCAGACCTCACCCTTCACACTTACCACCGACTCTGACTACATTACAATCGGTAGGGTTCTGCATCAATCTGGTTCTGTAACAAATGGTGTTTCTACACAACCCATTGTATCTTACGGAAACAATCATTGGCAAGACGACTTCATGCGCGCATTTGGTCCTCTCAAAGTTTCTGGTCACATACTAGCAGCCAGCGGTTCCACGCTCGGAATCACAAAGACCGCTGGTGATTCCTATGTTATTGGAAAAAACTATACCACAGACCCAAATAATCCCAACAACATCTCATCTGCAACCGATACTGCCGTCACGGTTTCTAAGATTTACAGGGCTTATGTATCTGGTTCCACACTCAGATTAGATACGGGTGTAAACAACGCAGGTTACACCACTATCAATCCAGCCCAATATAATAACAACGGAACACTTGCATCAGTTGGAGCATCAGACGCATCAATTCAAAGAGTTTACTGGTATCCTAATACTGTTTCCCGTGCTTTCACCGTCTATTATGGTTCTGATGTCTACGCAAATCCACCCGGAGGTACAAACGCGCTTGACGTTGCACAGCAGAGCATTGCATCAGAGAACTTTGTAGAGGGTGAAAATACGGCTGGTGCTGCTATTTTAGTTGGTTACATCCTTGCACTTGGAAATGCCACAAACTTATCTAACACAGCACAAGCAAGATTTATCCAAGCTGGTGTATCTCGCGGAGCAGGTGCTGGTGGTGGAGGTGGTGTAGCGGTCGGAGCAACTAGCGCTGCTGGCTTAGACACCTACGTCCAGTTCAATGATGGTGGTTCCACATTCGGCGGTGACGCAGGACTCACCTACGACAAGACGACTGACACACTGACGATAGCGGGTGATCTAGCGGTCAACGGCGGGGACATCACCACATCGGCAGGTACTTTCAACCTGGTGAACTCAACTGCGACAACAGTCAACTTGGGCGGTGGCGCTTCTGCGGTCAACATCGGCGCTGCAGGAAGCGCAACGACATTTGCTGGTAACGTCACAGGATCGAACGCGTTGCTGAGCGGTGACCTTTCAGTCAATGGCGGTGACATCACAACAACGGCAGCAACATTTAACCTGGTGACAGGCTCTGCGACGACCGTCAATTTCGCGAGAGCTGCAACAACACTTGTAGCCGGAGCCTCGGGAGGTTCAACAACTTTCCAAGGAAATATCACAGGTTCGAATGCACTTCTAAGTGGAGATCTTGCAGTTAACGGTGGTGATATAACATCAACATCATCAACTTTTAATCTAGTAACAGGGTCTGTTGCTACACTTAATATCGGCGGATCAGCAACAGCCATTACAATCGGATCAGGATCATCAAACAGCGTAATGACGTTAAATGGTGTTATTACAGCAAGTAGCGGCAAGATTGCTCTCACAAATGCGGCCGGAAGCCTTATTAGCTTCCCAGTTGGTGGAGGGGCGTTAGGCGCACCCACGTTCACAAACTCATCTATCGGTACACGACTTCTTCTATACCCAAGCATAGGTGCTTCTAGCGCAGATTGGGCAATTGGAATGGAGAACCAAGCCATGTGGTTTGGTGTCAATGTTGCAACTACGACGCCTCGCTTCAAGTGGTATGCAGGAACAACAGAGATCGCAAGTCTGAGAGGCGACGGTCTCTTCACGGTGACAGGAAGCCTAGCAACATCTACGGGCAATATCATCGGTGCGCCTGGGACAGGCAACAATGTGATGACGCTAATCTCCAGCGGAAATATCATCGCAAAGATTGACACTGATAATAGCGCTGAAGGGCACAAGTTTGCGGTCCGGGATTGGAGGGACATCGACCAATTTTCTGTCGGTGAGAACGGAAATGCCGAGCTATCAGGAAGTTTGGTTGTTAGCGGAAGTTCAATACAGACTGTAACAACTACAACTTATAACCTTCTTACAACGGCACTCACTGGGACGCTTAACTTCGGAACCTTGGCAAGCTCCATTTTGGTTGGTGGAACAATGGCAACGAGCAGCTTCACGGGAGCAATACAAGTTGACGGAAGGACTACACTCTCATCAATCACTGAGAAGATGGTCCCATCAGTCGGCGGTACGGGAACAGTTGCTTATGACCTGTCGCTTGCAAGCATATTCTATGCCAATGCACCAACAGGCGACATCACCGCAAACTTTACGAATGTCCCAACAACCAACAATAGAATTATCACACCCACCGTCATCCTCTCGCAGAGCGCCACTGCAAGAATCGTCAGTGCAGTCCAAATTGACACAGCAGTTCAAACAATCAACTGGGCAAACGGAACTACTCCAGCTGGAACTGCAGGCAAGCAGGATGTCTTTGGATTCAGCCTCATCAGATCAGGATCCACATGGAAGGTCCTTGGTCAGATGAGCACATACGGTTGATCTAATGTATGGCAGGTTCTCAAATTTTGCAGGACCTATCTCAACCCGCCCTTTCACGAGCGGTAGCTCAATCGTGTCAACAGGGCTCATCCTCAACTACGACATCGGTAATGCGTCCTCCTATCCGGGATCCGGCGCGACTGTCACAGATCTTCAGGCCAGCAGCAATGCCTCTCTTTTCAACACCCCGACATACGCATCCGGCTACCTCACGTTCAACGGCACCAACCAGTACCTCACGACCAACACCAGCCTCAACTCGAAGCTGTCTCCGGCAAACACTTCGACAGTGATTTCCATATTCACCTGGGTCTATCCCATGGACAACGGTGTCATTGTCCAGGAGATGGGCCAGACTACTCCAAATTCTGCCTGGCACGACTCTCAGATTGAGATGGTTGCCGGAACAATGAAGTTCTCTGTCTGGAGCAACCAGCCAGGATTTTCATCGACGATATCGACCCCGCTGAGTGCCTGGTACTACGCAGGTTTCACGTTCGATGGATCGGTCCTGCGAGGATATGTCAACGGTGCGCTTGCCGTTACATCCTCCACTATAACACGTTCGACTCCCTACAACGATGGTGGCAACCTACCGTTACACTACGCCATCGCCCACACAGACGCAACGAACCTGGGAGACGGAACTTTCTCCAACATGAGACTTGGCGCATTCCAAGTGTACAACATAGCACTCTCGGCAGGGCAGGTCTCAACTAACTTCCAGGCTGGTCGCAGCAGGTACGGTGTCTAATGTTTTCTAGAGTTTCTTCATTCGCTGGCTCACTCGCTCCCAGAAACGTGACAAACCAAACATTCCGTTACTTCAGATTCGCTGTCACCAAGGTACGCGACATCACGCAGGATCCGACCTACCCCGTCGGGATGATGCAGATGGCTGAATTCCATCTCACATTCATGGGCACTCGTGTTGACTACACAGGAGCAACTGCGACCAATCCAAGCGGAGTCAACCCAGCCGGTCAGGACGCGAGCAAGGCGATCGACAACAACACCGGAACCGTTTTCCTCGACTGGTCTGGAAACGGAACTGTGAGTGGCAATGTGACCGGTGTCACCAAGTCCTGGGTCCTACAGATTGACTTTGGTTCCAGAAGAACAGTTGACGGTTTTAGGTATATTACGGGTGCCGATGTCAACGGTCGTGATCCAGTCCAGTGGATTCTGGAGGGAAGCAATGATGCCTCGTCATGGACGGTAATCTATGTCCAGTCGACAGACGCCTCAATCACCACCAGCAGGATAACGGCAACACAGATCTTCTACATCACAAGAGGATCGAGCCCTTACCTTGCTGGTCTCTATCGCACAACGTACTCTGGATACTTCGCAGATGCTGTGAGCTGGTTCGCAACTGCGACGGCTACGGCCACTAATGTGCAGACAACGGTCATTGAAGATTCCAGCGCAGAAGAAGGCGAGAGCTTCAGCAGGCAGTGGCTTGGATACTTTGTTCCTACGACCACAGAGACCTACACTTTCTATCTGAATTCTGACGACGCATCTTACATGTGGATAGGAAGTAACGCAGTCTCCGGATTCTCAACAACTAATGCGACTATCAACAACGGCGGTCTCCATGGTCCAGTTGAGGTATCAGGAACAGCATCACTCACTGCTGGAGTCTACTATCCGGTCAGGTTCCAGTTCGGTGAGAATGGCGGTGGTGATATCATGACCTTCAGCCACTCGACTGCAACAATCGGCAAGACGACGACTGTAACAGGAAAGGTCTTCTATAGCCCAGCAACAAGAGGTTTCTAGAGAAACTTCTTCAAGATGAGAAGCTTCCTCAATAGAGTCTTTTATCTATTTTTTCTGCTCAGTAGAATCTACTAGTTGTTCTACTGGTCGTTACTAGTCTCTGTTCTCTTTTCTCTTAAAACTAGTACCTCCAGAAGTTGAAGTGTTCAATTTTGAGGAGTGAAAAATGTTCGACAGTCCCTTTGGTAAGAAGCTCAGCATCCCTCAGGAGTGCGAGATCATCTTCGTAGCTGACCTGTTCCAGGAGGAGTATCTCGGAGGTGCGGAGCTCACCTCTGGTGCCCTGATCAGCTCAGCTCCCTTGCCTATCCTGAAGCTCCACTCCAGGGACGTTTCGCACGAGCTCCTCGAAGAGGGCAAGGACAAGTACTGGATCTTCGGAAACTTTGCACAGATGGATCTCAATCTGATCCCGTCGATCGCTGCAAATATCAAGTACTCCATCCTTGAGTACGACTACAAGTTCTGCAGGTACCGCTCTCCCGAGAAGCATGAGGCTGCCGAAGGCAAGCACTGCAATTGCAACAACGAGGATCACGGCAAGCTCGTATCAGCGTTCATGTACGGTGCTCAGTCCCTCTGGTTCATGTCTGAGCGCCAGCAGGAGAGGTATACCAAGCGTTTCCCGTTCCTGCTCGAGAGAGAGAACTGGGTCCTGTCTTCGGTCTTTGACGACCAGTTCTTTGCGTCAGTGAAGTTCCTCAGGGAGCGCGCTGCTGGAAAGCCTCGAACAAAGTGGCTCGTCCTCGGTTCTGATTCCTGGATCAAGGGCTTTGCCGACGCCGTGAAGTGGTGCGAGGACAACGGGAAGGAGTACGAGGTCATCAGCGGCTGGAGGTATGAGCAGGTCCTCGAGCGCATGTCCACCGCAGAGGGTTTCGTCTACCTCCCGCTCGGTGGCGACACCTGCCCCCGAATGGTCATCGAGGCGAAGCTGCTCGGCTGCGAGGTCGTAACCAACGACAACGTCGAGCATGCCAAGGAGGAGTGGTTTGCGACTGATGACGCAGGTCTCACTGAATCCTATCTCTACGCTGCGAGGGGCAAGTTCTGGAACTCCATCCTCAGCTCAAGGACCCCAGTCGTGGGAATCTCTGGGTACACGACGACACTCGACTGCATAAGGCACAGTTATCCTTGGCGGGAAAGCATAACTTCCCTGCTGGGATTCTGCGGGCAAGTCGTGGTGGTCGACGGCGGTAGCAAGGATGGTACTTGGGAGGAGCTTCAGGAGTGGGCCAAGCTGGAGCCAAAGCTCGACGTCCACCAGGTCGCCAGAGACTGGAACCACCCCCGGTTTGCGGTGTTCGATGGCGCCCAGAAGGCCGAGTCCCGCCGGCGATGTAAGCTCGAATTCCTGTGGCAACAGGACGCCGATGAGGTCGTCCATGAGGACGACTACTCCAAGGTCCAGCAGCTTTGTAAGAGGTTCCCAGCTGGGGTTGACCTCCTCGCGCTGCCGGTGATCGAGTACTGGGGAGGTCCAAGCAAGGTCCGCGCTGACATAAATCCCTGGAAGTGGCGCTTGAGCCGCAACAGACCAAACATCACCCACGGGATTCCTGGAGTCTTTAGGGTCACCGATGAGGATGGCGGCACTTACTCTAAGCCGGGATCTGATGGTTGTGACTATGTCGACGCTGAGACTGGTGATTTCATCAAGTTTGCCAACTTCTACGATGACAATGTCCACGGTGCCAGGATTGCGGGACTCAATGGAAACTCTGCTGCCCTTGAAGCTTACCAGAACTGGTTCTACGCCGCGACCGATGGCCTCCCTTCAGTGCACCACTACTCGTGGTTTGATATGGAACGCAAGATCAGGACCTACCGTGACTACTGGTCAAAGCACTGGCAGAGCATGTACAATATCCCGCAGGTCGATACATCTGAAAACAACATGTTCTTCGACAAGCCTTGGTCAGAGGTCACTGACGCGGACATCCGCGAGCTAGCCAATAAGCTCTCTAGTGAGATGGGTGGATGGATCTTCCACCAGAAAATCGACTGGAGCAGAAAGACTCCTCACCTGAACCCGCCTAAGCCACAGCCCGGAGTCATGAATGATAAGTGAGAAAGAGCCGAAGGTTCTGGTCGTGATTGCGTGCTACAATCACGGAAGGTATCTCAAGCAGAGCGTCCAGAGCATCCAAAATCAGACGTGGAAGAACCTCGAAATTGCCGTCGTTAATGACGGCTCGAGCCCTGACCAAGGGATCGATGAGATTGTTAGCGAGCTCGCAAAGGAAGATCTGCGCGTCAAGTACCACAAGTTCGAAGATAATCACGGAAAGTGGCATGCCCTCAACTACGTGATGTCAAATAGCGAATGTGACTTCTTCACGTCCCACGACTCCGATGACATCTCGCTTCCTGATAGGATCTTCCGTCAGCTCAGATGCCTCTTTGAGACAAATACGCTGCACAATCTCTGTGGTTTCTACCACTGTTATGACGAAGATGACGTGGATCAAGCGATGTCACTGCCTGCTCTCGGAGAAGAACTAACTGTGATGGAGCAGGAAACAGTCTCGAAGCTTGTCCTGGGTGGATTCCACACGCCAGGAGTGAACCACTACTCGACTGGAAGGTTTGAGACTGCCGGAGTCTCTGCAATGTTCCACCGAGCGCTGTTCGGATATGGGCTCAGGTTCAATCCTCCCGGTGTCGGCCTCCGTGTGCTGAACAGTGAGGACAGCGACTTTAACTTCAGAGCGACAGCCCTCTTGGGAAAGACTTCGATTCTTGCTGAGCGCCAGTACTGTTACCGCAGGAACACATCTACGAACAATCAGGACAAGTGATGCGATTCAATATTGTCGTACCAACCTACAACACAGAGCACTGGATCTCCAGGTGCTTGCACTCCATCCAGTCGCAGAGCCACACTGATTTTCGGTGCATTGTCTATAATGACGCCAGCACCGATAACACTGGGGCAGCAATTGACAAGCATTTTGCGGAATTTCCAGACGCCAGGTTCACAGTAGTCCACAACACCGAGAACAGGAAGGCGCTGCACAACATTGTCGAAGGCTTCAAGCTCCTCGAGACTGACAAAGATCCTGAGTCAGTTCTTATGGTCATCGATGGAGACGATTTCCTGTTCTCTGAGTTCTCTCTTGCGATTGTCAGCAATGTGTACCGAGACTTTCGCGTCCTCTTGACCTACGGAAATCATATTCATTGGCCAACTGGCCAGACCCGAACAAACTGCGAGCCATTTCCCGATGATGTTGTCAGGAGTAACTCCTACAGAGATTATAAGTTCATCTCCAGCCACCTACGCACGTTCAAGAGCAGGATCTGGAACGCGATAAGGGACGAGGATCTGAGGGACGTTGACGGAACGTACTTCAAGACTGGCTGGGACGTTTCTTTCATGATTCCAATGCTTGAGATGGCTGGAGAGCGCCACGCTTTCATTCCGAACGCTCTCTATGTCTATAATCGTTGGAATCCTTTGAGCGACGATGTTATCAATTCTGCCGATCAGGGTAGAGTTGATAGGCTGATCAGGACCCGACCAAAATATAGCAGGATCAGCTGAGGTTCCATGAAAGAGTCTGATTACTACAGCCAAAAGTTCTGGTTTGAGCAAGTCCATCTCCACGGTGATGTTGACAACTACAGCAGGGACTACTACGCTTGCAAGATCTATGAAGACGTGGTCTTCAAGATTTCTGACATTCCAAAGCATGGATTCATCCTCCTGATGGGGACCAACAACTGCGTTGGGTTTGACATGCTGTGTGAGTTCTTTGGCAGGGATCGCTGTATTGGATTTGACATCGCAAACCCGAAGAACCACGACAGAGTGAGGATCAAGAACTCCCTTGACCTATCTCCTGATGACAATTTTGAGATCGCCTTTGTCCACAACGACATAGGCTCGTTCCCGACCACGCCAGTCGCCAAGTGGGCTGGTCAGGACTGGGCAGCAAAGAACGTGGTCCAAGGCGGTTACCTCTTGGGCAGGAATAACTTCAATGCCGCAAAGTACCCACTTGAGCAGCACCTCGAGAGGCTGGGGTTCACCAACACACATTTCCTCGGTCTAGATGGACTCTTGGACTTGGGCAGGCTCGACAAGGAAGTCATCGAGGGCCACATGCTCTCAAAGAGAAATAGGCCAGCGCTCAGATGATTGTGAACTTGATAGACGAGAACATCTCGCATGCCGACTCCTATGACGAGACGCTTGAGCGTGGGAGAATCCCTGAAAAAATCTCCTACGTCAAGATGCTCTCAGAGTACGACGGCATCACAATCTTCACAGGCAGGATGACGCAATTTGTTGGGAGGGTAAACACAAAGAAGAACGTTGCTTGGATCATGGAGCCCAGGGCTTTTGAGCCTCAGTCTTACCAGATCCTCGAGCAGATTGGATCTAGCTTTGACCTAATCTTGACCCACGACCAGAAGCTTCTCGACATGTATCCCGAAAAAGCGGCTTACATGCCTGCAGATGGGATCTTTGTTGATACGCCAGCGATTCACGACAAGCATGCCAAGTCAAGAGACTGCTCTCACATATTCTCTGACAAGAGAATCCTTGAAGGTCACAGGTTGAGGCATGACATTGCGCACCACATTCGGAAGGCTGGATATGATGTCGATTTCTACGGTCGAGGCTGCAATCCAATCGACAGAAAAGCCGAAGCCCTATTGCCGTATCGATTCTCGATATCGATCGAGAACAACAGGGCGCCAAACTACCACACTGAAAAGATACTAGACTGCTTTGCTTGCCGCACGGTACCAGTGTACTGGGGAGATCCAACCGTATTTGAGCATTTTGACCAGAAGGGCATCATTGTCTTTGAGAGCGCAATGGACCTCATGCAGATCATTCCAAAGCTAAATGAAGACCTCTACCTGTCAATGCTAGATCCCATAGAGGCAAATCACGCAAAGAGCCTCGATTACTACAGCATTGACAACATCGTGGCTGATATCCTGAGCAGGAGATTCGGAGTTGAGTGAGTATGTGAGCTTCTCCATGCTGGGAAGCTACGGTCGGCTCTGCAATCAAATGTTCCAGGTCGCGGCTGTGTCTTGCCTTGCAAAAGATAGAAATCTCCAGCTTATCCTGCCTGATGAGAGCAGAGCAGAGATTAGAAATCACTTCAAGATTCCAGCCGTTGATCTGAACGAGCAGACTGCGCAGTTCATAAAATATAGGTGGAATGAACCCGGGTTCTCCCATTCTCGAGAGATGGCTTTGATACCTGGGAACTGCGATGTTGTCGGCTATCTACAGTCTTGGAAGTACATCACCGATCCAGAGCATGTACGAAAGATCTTCCAGTTTGAAGAGACGCTGAGAAACGCCACTAAAGACAAGCTACCTGTTGGTAAGCAGAGAGTCGCTATCCACGTAAGGAGGGGAGACTATGTCAAGCTCAGAGACACTCATCCACCGCTAAGCGTTGATTACTATCGAGCGGCGATTGATATACTCAGGAAGAGGCTTGGTAGCGTTGACTTCATTGCTTTCTCGGACGACAGAGAGTGGTGCCGGCAAAATATTGCTGAAGCAACGGTGTATGAAGGCCTCTCTAACATTGAAGACCTGTGTGCCATGTCAAGCTGTGAACACCACATCATCGCAAATAGCTCTTTCAGCTGGTGGGGATCTTGGCTGGCCAGCTCAAGTGAGCAAGTCGTGATTGCTCCGAAAAATTGGTTCGGACCCTCTGGACCAAAAGACACTCAGGATCTTCTTCCAGAACACTACGAGGTTATCGATGTATGACATTACCGCTATGTTAGATAGGGATGGAGTCAAGAACAATCCGGAATTTCCACGGCTAGTCTCTTATCCGAGGACTGGTTCTCACTGGCTCAGAATTCTGCTCGAGTCATATCTCGGAGAGCCGTCTTATGTCCAGAGCTTCTTTGACCCTAATCCAAAGTCGTTCTGGGGATTCCACATTCATGATCGGCGCGTGGGAAATTACGAACCCTCTGAGGGTCTCACCGCTGGCCTCAAGAAGGTGATCTACCTCCACAGAGACCCAGTAGACACGATTTATTCCCAGTTACGCTACGATCACACTATTGCCAGCAACTGGAACGGCGAGAGGAATCAGTGGCTTGACGATCAGGTTCAGTCTCTAGTTGAAGAATACAGAGCGCACCTCTCCAGGTGGACTAGGGATAATTCTGACATTGAGTCGATGATCAGCCTCTCTTATGAAGAGCTCAAGTCAAATCCAGTCGAATCCATGGCCCACGTTCTTAGATTCCTCGGTAGGGAAGTAGATACCACCAAAATTCTTGCCGTATATGAGAAGTGCAACAAGAGCCTCACTAAGTCTGTGACTCCTCATGATCCAGCCGCGTTAAGTGCTGAAGCCGTCCAAGCCCCCGAAGTCTATGAGAACACCAGAGAGAGGTTCAGGGTCGCTTACGATTCAATCATCAGAGAGCAATTTGCGGGACTAAGATAGGAGACTCCATGCCGGTAATTCTTGACTACGATGAGACCAAATTTCCGATCAGAAGCCACGTGCAAGATCTGTTCGGCGTGACTGCTTTAGAGCTTCTGCATGTCCAGAGAAGCGACCTCATGTTCGATAACCTTGACAGTAGCAATGAGAGCAAGACTGAGTATCACTCTGCTTTCTATAAGAGGCTGAACCATGATGGTCCATTCTCTTGGACTGAAATCATCGATGCTTATCACGGCATCTTGCGTGAAGTCGTTTCTCCCCTCGTCAACAAGGAATTTATCTATCAGACATTTCCTTCGTTCAGAGTCCATGTTCCAAACTACAAGGCCACTTACAAGTGGCACTATGATAGCGATATAGACCACAGGCACCCTGATGGAGAAATCAATTTCCAGATCCCTCTCACAGTGATGTATGGGACCAGCGCTACTTGGTGCGAGAGCGTACCAGGACTCGGAGACTATAAGCCCATGAACTGTCATCCTGGCCAACTGGTCTGCTTCAATGGAAACAAGCTCACGCACGGAAACAAGATCAATGAGACTGGTCTCACTCGCGTGAGCTTGGACTTTAGAATCCTGCCAAGAGACAAATACTTTCCAGAGAGAAACCTCACCTCAGTCACCAAGGGAACAGATTTCAAGGTTGGAGGCTACTACTCTGAGTTTTCTCGATGAAAAAGTTCTGCATACTCGAGCAGGGAAGGTACGTCAATGACCCTCTGTCAGTCCAAAAGCGCGAGCTATTCACGCGTGACTTTTGCGACTTCTATAGACTGAACTGGAGCACCCCTGAAGATCCTGCGTCGGACTTCTACCAGTCTAAGCTTCTATTTTCTGAGGGTCGGACATTCTTGTACGATGTGGTCCAGAAGAACTACGAGTACTACATCTTCATAGATGATGACACGGAATTCATCACTGAAGATCCTGCCAGCGAGATTCTTCGTTGCCTCGAGAAGTGGAAGCCACTTTGCGCTACTTTCCAAGAAGTCAGTAGCGGAAAAATTGTTTATGAAAATCCAGAAGGCAAAGAGGCGTTCTGCATCACCGACTACGACCAACAGACTAATGTCTATCACCGGTCGTTCATGGAGAATGTCTTTCCATTTGTTTGCCACGCAAGCGGCGGAGTCAGCTTATTCTGCCAGTATTTGGGCAACAAGATTGCGCCGAACAAGCAGGTATGCTTTGACAGCATAAGAGTAAGGAACACCAGACACGAGCACGATACTTTTGCGCACCCTGAGAGAGTCGCTAGAAGCGAATCAGTTGTCGATCTAGTCTGGAAAGTCTTCAATCAGATGACTCACCACAAGGATTTCCCGCACAAGTTTAGAGACGCTCAAAATTGTGCTTTGACGTACGGCTTGAGTCCATCTGCTGAGAGCTTCACGCTGACCAAAGACCACGTTGCAGGCGCCATAGATGATCAGTCAGAAGTTTGGAAGTCAAGATCTCCCGTGAGATCTAAGCAGCTTGCTAAACTTCTGATCTCTCGAGATAAACTAAAGGAACATGAGCTGCAGTATTTGAACCTGTTGCTTTGGTGGGAGGAGAATGTTCGCTAGTATTGAGGAAATTAAGCCAAAGCTAGAGGGTCTTGGGTTTGTCATCAATGACCCCTGGGACGTTGTTGATGCGTTTGAGAAGATGGTCGCTAACTACGCAGGTAGCAAGTACGCTGTAAGCGTCGATAATTGCACCGACGCGTTGTTTCTCTGTCTCAGGTACAACAACGCTAGCGGCAAGATAAAAATTCCATCCCGCACGTATGTCTCAGTTCCACAGACTATCATACACGCTGGCTGTACTCCAGATTTTGTCGACTTCGATTGGTCTGGGTGCTACAAGCTAGATCCATACAACATTGTCGATGGAGCTACGAGATTCACCAAGGGGATGTATGTGCAGGATACATTCCACTGTCTTTCCTTCCACATCAAGAAGACAGTGCCGATTGGAAAGGGCGGCATGATCCTGACAAATGACAAGGCAGCATATGACTGGTTCAAGCTTGCTCGGTACGAGGGGCGCGATATTACTGTGCCCTACGATCAGGACAAGATCCAGATGATGGGATGGAACATGTACATGCCACCCGAGCAGGCCGCTAGAGGAATTCAACTGTTCCTTGAGGTCTCTGACGACAACAAAGACTGTGGCGGTTCTTGGAAGTACCACGACGTCTCAGGACTAGAAATCTTTCAAAGCACCGGTAAGTGAATGTCTTCTGTTTCAATTGCGGCGTTTGACGCGCAAGAGTTCCTGAGAACAAACTCTTGCATCGAGTTTCGTAACGAGAGGATCTCTGGATTTCATAGAGACGCGATTCTCTGTGATTTTATGATCAAGCTCTTGAGGCATTATGACATCTTTGTAGAGACAGGAACGTACTTAGGCATCACCTGCGACTACGTTTCTTTGAATTCTCCAGGGACAATTTTACATAGCTGCGAGCTCTCAAGGAGCAACTACGAAGCAGCAACTTTGCAATGTTCCGTCCGCAAAAATGTCTCGATAACTCACTCGGACTCTTTGAGCTTTCTTGGGCAGATCGATAAGGCCGTGCCCCGCGATGCTATTCCTGTATTTTGGCTAGACGCTCATTCTGATGAAGATGATGATCCAACCGTCCTAAGAGAAGTTGAGCTAATAACTCAAAAGTACAAGAATTACGTCATACTGATTGACGACCTCAAGAATCCTAGAGTCGAAGGCTGCAATGCACAGATTAGGTCTGCTTCCATAATTGACACTCTAAATTCTGCCGGCGCAGTTTGGCCAAAGTACAGCGCTACCCATCGATTTCAAGGCGGAAGATTAGATTTTGACCCCAACCCCAGCTGTTCTTCGTGGTGCATGATCACCAGTGAGAACATTACTAGCCCTCTCTTTGAAGCCTAGACAAAGGAATTAGCCGTGAAGAATCTGGTATACATCGGTCTATCTTATTGCTCTACATTCATAGAGCTAGTGAACTCAGGAAGATTCGATAGGCACTATGGGATTGACCCTCTTGAGAAGTATGCGGATCTTCACAAGCGACTTAATGAGATTCCAAATGTCGAGGTCATGACTGCCGCAGCATGGACTCATGATGGCGAGATTGAGTTTACGCTTTCAGGTGGATCAGACCTTGGCACAAGCTCTATATCAAAGGGAAATAGTTTAGATTTTCCCTATCGTTCACATGAAAATCTTCATAATGGCAAAGTTGTGAAGGTCAGAAGCGTGAACTATCCTGCTTATTTGCAGTCTAAGGGAATCGAACAGATAGACACTCTGATAACAGACGCCCAGGGTGCAGATCTCACAATATTGAAGACCTTTGAGGCTTATCTCAGGTCGCAGAAGATTGGATCGATAACCCTAGAGCTAGAAGACGCAAGGAAGGGGAAAATCTACCCTGATCTTCCAGACAACACAGTACAATCAGCAGCTGAATATCTCAAACAGTTTGGTTACATTTTAGTTGGTTCTAGCCACGGCATAGTGACTAGAGGAGAGTTTCATGATTTCTCTGATGACAGATGGTGGGCAGATTACCTCTTTGAGATTGCGCCATGAAAGATGACATAGCTACCAGCAAGTTCTTGATCAGATTTAACACAAAGCATGGCAATAGCAATCTTGTGTGGCGTATCTTCCAAGACGGAGTCGAGAGATGCGCTTCTGGAGTCAACATTAAAGTCCCATCCTGGAGTGAATCTTCGCTTGAGGGTGACGTGAAAAAGTGGAACTTAGCTTGTCTTGGAGTCGCTGTCTGGACAGGCGACGAGGTCCTTATCAAATGAAAAATTTAGTCACAGGAGCAACTGGACTTCTTGGCAGCGAGATTCTTGCTCTGTCTCCTGGTTCCGTTGGACTCAGCTCGAGAGAATGTGATCTCACGGATTCGAATCATGCTATCCTCACTCTGGAAGATGGACGAGTAGACACGGTCATTCACTGTGCCGCAAGGGTCGGAGGTGTGAAGGCTAACACTGACTATGTCGCTGACTTCTTTGATGACAATGTCAAGATGAACATGAATGTGCTGAATGCCTGCAGAGTGAATAAGCTGAAGCTTGTCTCTGTGCTCTCGACCTGCATCTACCCAGACGCGCCTTATGTGAAGTACCCGCTCACAGAGGATCAGCTTCACATGGGTCCTCCGCATCTATCGAACTTTGGATATGCGTACGCAAAGAGGATGCTTGAGGTCCAGAGCAGGGCTTATCGCCAGCAGTTTGGGTGCAACTTCATCTCGGTCATTCCAAACAATCTCTACGGTATCAATGACAACTACGATCTCAACAGTGGTCATGTCATTCCAGCTCTCATCCGGAAGTTCCATGAGGCAATGCAGGCAGGCAGGAATGAAGTCGTTGTCTGGGGATCTGGACGTCCAATCCGTGAGTTCACTTTTGCCAGGGACGCAGCCAAGATCATTCTGTGGCTTGCGGAAAACTATGATGGCGAGGAGCCTATCAACATCGGTAACCCTGATTGGGTCTCTATCGAAAATCTTTCTCTGATGATCGGAGAGGAAATCGGATTTGAGGGACACATCAAGTTTGACTCTTCAAAGCCTGACGGACAGTACGAGAAGCCGTCTTCAAATGATAAGCTGAGGTCTCTTGGCTGGTCAGCAGAGTATACACCACTTCGAGAAGGCCTTCAAGAGACTATTAGAAAATTCCAAGATCGATATCCAAACGTAAGAGGATTCCATGTACACTAAGCTTGAGGTTCCTCATGATTGCCAGATTGAATCTTTGGAGCAGATATACAATAAGTGGCTCTTGCCAAACGCTGGTGAGGACCCAGTTTTTGTAGAGGTCGGCGCTTATGATGGAATAAGCTGGAGCAACACTTACGCCTTATCTAAGCTTGGCTGGAAAGGGCTATATGTTGAGCCTGTCTCTGAGTACGCTCGTGCCTGCTCTTTGAATCACTCTCACAATCCTGAGATAAAAGTAGTTTGTTGCGCTGTTGGAGAAGTCGAATCAAAAGCAAGAATTGCTGTCGCAGCCAGCATCACGACACTTGACAAGGACCATCTTGAAGCTTACAAAGAGATCTCGTGGGCTAAAGAAGCTTTGGAACAGAATTTCTCTGGAGTAAGAGAGGTTCAAGTCTATAGGTTGGAAACTATCTTAGACGCCGTTGGCTTGAAGAATGCTGATCTACTCGTGATCGACGTTGAAGGCTACGAAGAAAGCGTATTGAGATCTTTCGATCTCAAGCAGCTAGACCCCAAGATGCTGATTTGCGAGATTCAAGATGGGCACAAAGACTTTGCCAGATACAGTGAAATTGTAGAAAGAGAGCAGAGAGTAAGAAACTTCATCTTGAATTCTGGTTATAGTGAAGTCTATAGAGATCAAGTAAACACAGTGTTTGTCAAGCAAGAAATCTTTAACCGCACAAAGGACTCAACGTGAAGACTGCACTAGTCACTGGAGTCACTGGGCAAGATGGGAGCTATCTCGCCGAGCTCCTTCTAGAGAAAGACTACAGAGTTATTGGAATGAAGAGGAGAACTTCTCTTCTTGCGACTGATCGAATTGATCACCTGCTTAAGCACCCGAACTTTCAGCTTGTCTATGGCTCCATGAATGATGCAGGATCTTTCTACAGGCTCTTTTCGAATCAAAAGTTCGATGAAGTCTACAATCTTGCTGCGCAGTCTCACGTCCGAGTTTCTTTTGACGTTCCAGAAGAGACTGTGGATGCCGTCGCTGTTGGTCCTTTGAGACTGCTAGAATGTATCAGGACCATGCAGCCGAGCTGCAGATTTTACCAGGCATCTTCTTCTGAGATGTACGGAGATAATCCCGAGCACCCTCAGAGTGAGGAGACTCGTCTGATGCCAGCCTCACCATATGCTTGCGCCAAGGTCTTCGCGCATGGTCTCACTCGCAACTACCGTGAGGGTTACGGAATCCACGCATCTTCTGGTATTCTGTTCAATCATGAGAGTCCGCGGCGTGGCGAGACTTTTGTGACTCGCAAGATCACCTTGGCGGCGGCGCGGATCAAGCTTGGCCTACAGGACAAGATCTCTCTTGGGAACCTCGACGCTCTACGAGACTGGGGCTATGCCAAGGACTACGTTGAGGCGATGTGGCTTATGCTCCAACAGGACAAGCCTGATGACTACGTTGTCGCAACTGGTGAGACCCACACGGTCAGAGAATTCCTGAACGAAGTGTTTGATATTGCGGGTCTCAATGTGGACGAGCACCTTGTGATTGACGACAGGTTGAAGAGGCCACACGAGGTTCCGTGGCTTGAGGGCGACTACTCAAAGGCGAAGGAAAAGCTTGGATGGACTCCTAAGACTACGTTCAAGAGTCTGGCAAAGCTGATGTACGAAGCGGATCTTGAACTCACAAAAAAGTCTCTGTAAATGTGAAATTGAGATTGCGTTGGTATATGATGTTGCATGTTCCCAACCCAAAAGCCACACGTATCTTACTCTGAAATCAAGACCTGGAAGGAGTGTCCATGGCGTCACAAGCTGGCTCAGATCGACAAGGTCGATCTTTCGAAGCCATCTCCCAATCTTGACTTTGGAACCATAGTCCACGCCGAGCTCGAGAACTTCCTGACAACCAGGACCATGAATCCTGACAATGTCGAGGCTGAGATTCGCCGCGTGTGGGCGGAGAAGAAGTTTGATGAGCTTCCTGACGCCAAGAAGAATGGACTTGTCGACAGCTGGGTCAAGTGGGCTCGTCAGATCCTTGATGAAGTTCCAGCTTTCCTTGATCAGAATTTTCCTAATTGGGTCGCAATAGAGGCTGAGCATGCACTCTATGAGGATATCCCTGGGCAGGAGATCAAGTTCAAGGGATTCATCGACGGTCTCATTGAGTGCGATGGCAAGCGGGGTCGGGTCTACTGGGTGATCGACTGGAAGACTTCCAGTGCCCGTGGATGGAGCACAGACAAACGCCGAGACTTCAATGTCCTGGCACAGATCGCTCTCTACAAGTCTTTCTGGCGAGCCAAGAAGTCTTTGCCGTCAAAGGACGTGAAGTGCGGCTATGTTCTTCTCAAGAAGGGCGTGAAGCCTGGACGCTCCTGTGAGCTGTTCACAGTCTCGGTCGGGCCAACCGTTGAAGAGAAGGCGAGGAAGATGGTTGCCAACATGATCGCCTCAGTGAAGCGCGGACTCTTCATGAAGAATCGAGAGTCCTGTAAGTACTGTGACTACCATCAGACTAAGTATTGCACTTGATCTCCTTTAAACCATCTAGAGCCATTGATAGTTTTGCAAAGGTTCTAGAGGAATATGAGCAAGAAGAAAATACTACTTTTGTCTGATCACGCACTGAGCACTTCTGGCGTGGGAACTCAGAGCCGCCACCTGGTGAACGGCCTGATTGCAAAGGGCGAGTGGACTGTTAGACAGTTCGGCGCTGCGGTCAAGCACGATAACTACGACGCGATACAGGTCAACCCAGACTTCATCATAAAGCCAATAGACGGATTTGGGGATAGAGATTTGATCAGGAAGACTTTGGCTGCCGAAAAGCCAGATGTCATCTTCCTGTTCACGGACCCCAGGTTCTTCTATTGGCTTTTTGAGATGGAAGATGAAGTACACCAGGTCTGTCCGATCGTTTGGTGGCATGTATGGGACAATCACCCGTATCCAGAGTTCAACTCGCCGTTCTATGAGGCGACTGATCTGATCAATTGCCACTCTCACATGACTTATGAGCTCATCAGGGAAAAGTTCCCTGAGAAGACGAACTTCATTCCCCACGCTCTTCCTGATTCCGTCTACTATCAGATGCCAGAAGATCAGGTCAAGATCCACAAGAGAAACATTCTTGGACCTGCCAGAGAAGATCACTTTGTTACTTTCTGGATGAACAGGAATGCTAGGCGCAAGCGCCCTTCTGACGTGCTTTGGGCCTGGAAAAAGATGCTTGATATTCTCAAGTCTCGTGGAGACGCAAATCCGAAAGCGACTCTCGTGATGCACACGGATCCAAAAGACATGGAAGGCCCGAATCTCTACTCGGTCGCCGAGCAGTTGGAGCTTAGAGACACCGTAGTCTTCTCTCCAGATCGCGTCGGGTTTGAGCAGATCAACATCCTCCACAATGTTTCGGACTGTTGTCTCAACATATCTTACGCAGAGGGATTTGGTCTAGCAACGTTAGAGGCCATGCAGTGCGGCAGGCCAATCATTGCTGCAAAGACTGGAGGCCTGACAAGGCAAGTTGTAGACCACAGAGATGGATCTGAGAATGGAATCGCTCTAGAGATCCGGCAGAAGACGCTTGTAGGATCTCAGCACGTTCCCTACATCTATGAAGACTTTTGCGATATCGATGAGACCGCGCAAGCCCTTGTGAAGATGTACGACATGGGATTTGACAAGAGGCGTGAGCTCGGCACAAAGGCCAAGAGCTATGTCAAGAGCGAATTCTCTTACCAGAAGACAGTCGATCTTTGGCATGAGACCCTAAAGAAGACTGTAGAAGACTGGAAGACTACTAAGAAGAGCCGCTGGAATCTCAAGGAGGTCAAGTGAAAGTACTGTGCCGAGCACCGCTGCTCACCTTATCTGGTTACGGAAATCACTCGAGGCAAGTCTTCCGCTGGCTTCTTGACCAAAAGGGAATTGACCTCCGCTGTCAGGTCTTGAACTGGGGAATCACACCCTGGATGATAAACCCCGACATGGAAGATGGACTCATCGGCGAGATCATGAAGAGGACTGCGCCGATAAATGAAAAGTTCGACGTCTCTGTTCAGCTCCAGCTTCCAAATGAGTGGGATCCAAGCCTCGCAAAGGTAAACATTGGACTCTCAGCCTTTGTTGAGACTGATAAGTGCAACCCACAGTGGCTTGAAGCATGCAACAACATGAGCCACGTTGTAGTTCCCTCTACGTTCGTCAAATCGACAATCGAGAGGACTGGAAGGGTCAACACTCCGATTTCCGTGGTCCACGAGTGCTTTCCAGAAGATATTCTCAAGAGTCCAGATCCTCTTGATATCGATGTCCAGACTGACTTCAACTTTCTCATGTTCGGACAGATCACTGGGAACAACCCTGAGAACGACCGAAAGAACACGTTCTACACCATCAAGTGGCTTTGCGAGCTGTTTAGAAATGATCCCAAGGTTGGCATCATCATCAAGACCAACCATGGCAGCAACTGCACTCTTGATAGAAAGCACACTGAGAACATGTTACGCCAGCTTCTTAAGGAAGTTCGACAGGGTCCATTCCCTAGATTCCACCTTCTTCACGGCGAGATGACTACTTCTGAAGTTGCATCTCTGTACAAGAATGAGAAGATCAAGGCCCTCATTACAGCGACAAGAGGCGAGGGATTTGGTCTTCCCATCTTGGAAGCGGCTGCAAGCGATGTTCCTGTGATTGCCACAAACTGGTCTGGACACCTTGACTTCATGAACCTTGGGAAGTTTGTGAAGCTTGAGAACCAGCTGACTGATGTGCACCAGAGCAAAATTGATGGAACGATATTTGTTCCTGGAATGAAGTGGGCATCAGTATCTGAACAAGAGTTCAAGAAGAAGGTCACTAAGTTCAGAGAATCAAGCGCGGTGCCGAAGGAATGGGCCATTGATCTCGGTGACAAGGTCCGGAAAAATTTCTCTCACGCCGCAATTTCTGAGAGCTACGACAGGGAGATAGGACGGTACTTCAGATGATGGGCACTGTTGTATCTCTTAGCGTGATATGTATCGTTTTGCTGGTTTTGCTGATAGTTTCTCTGTACTTCAACTATAAGCATGGCCTGATGATTCTCAAGATAGTTGACAGGATCGAATCTTCTCTTGACATCTTAGATGAGAGATATGCTTCGATTTCTGAGATACTGCAAATCCCACTGTTCTTCGATAGCCCGCAGGTACGAGCCGTGCTTGAGGACATCAGAATCTGTAGAGATGCCATTCTGAAGGTCGCCAACCTCATCGGCAAAGTAGAGGAAGTGCAACTAGAGGAGGGTTCAAATGCTGAAGAAAAGAACTAGGCGCTCCAAGAAGTCAGGGACAGACGGTCCTAATTTCTACTTTGACAGCAAGACCCAGCAGGGGATAGTGGAGTTCCAAAATACTCCAGACCACCTCGCAAGGGCAGTTGTTTACGAACAGCAGATCATGCCAGCGTTCAATACGCTGGTTGAGAACCTGATCCTCATCTATGGATTCTCCAGAGATGACAGCTTTTCAGTGCTCAAGAACGACTGCGTCTCATTCCTGTATGAGACACTTCACAAGTTCGACAGCTCAAGAGGCACCAAGGCCTTCTCATACTTCAACGTTGTGGCAAAGAACTGGCTGATCTTGAACTCTCGCCGGAAGAAAAAGAACCGCGATAATCACGTCAGCATCAACGACACCGATAGGCTCTCGAAGAGAGATGAGTACCTGATAGCCAGCAGTCAGATCTCACCGTCGCCTGATGATGTCATGATCGACCGCGAGAAGCGAGGTGAGATCATGCGTATCCTCCACGGTATCAAGAGCCGTGTCGAGAGCGAAAATGATGTGTCCTGCATTAACGCCGTCATAACTGTCCACGAGAACCTAGACAATCTAGACTTTTTGAACAAGAGGGCTATTTATGTCTATGTGAGAGACATTTCTGGCCTGAATTCCAAACAGCTTTCGTCATCAATGTCGATGATAAGGCGGCTGTACAAGGACGTTCAGAGAGAAATTTACCTCGAGGACTCAGGGAGAAAAGATGAATCACGTTGACGTTGCAGATCTCCAAGAGGTTAAGCTCAATAAGATCAAGCAATTTTCTGAGCTGCTTGACACCATCACGACCACCGAGGACAAGAAAAAGGCGCTTTGGAAGGAGATCTACGAGAATGCGATCTCTGACCGACAGAACGCCTTCCTGCTATTCCACGAAGCTTATGGAAACATGCAGAATTCAGTTGCTGAGCACATTGCTGTTGGACCGATCCTGAACAAGTACATCGAGAGAATGGCAAAGAGCAATGAACAGCTCATCAAGCTTGCTGAGCTAGTCTCTGAAGCTGAGGCTCAGAACGCAAAGATAGACCCCGACGACGTCTTCAGCAAGATCAAGGACTGATGTCTGACGTACGCAATAAGTCTGCTCCAGGTCCAGCCTCTCCGTCTACTGCCGGCGCGGGAGGCGGAAAGATACTGTACCGCGCTGTGGTCTCAGAATTCATAGGTGACCCATCGGTATTCACGGCAGAGAAGCTGGCACTCCTCAAGCCTACGATTGGAAATGAGAACTATCTTCTCACCTGTCCTAGAAATTCCTGCATAGTCAGGATTGTGACGGACAACTTTGATAAGCAGGGAAAGGCAATGATTGCCTACCCGCTGTTTCCTCCGCATATCTGCATGCCAATCAAGCCTGGAGAGCAGGTCTGGCTCATATCTGAAGGATCAGACGGGGTCGGACCTCTACCCTACTGGATTTCAAGAATTCCAGAGAATTCAGCCATCGATGACCTGAACTTCACCCATGGTGACAGGAAGCTAGCTCTCTCAACTTCTCTCTCGACCGCAGAGAAATCTGACAAGTCTGCATCTTCTGGCGGGAATAAAATACCCAGCTTCGAAAATGGCGATGGAACGATTGCTCGCGCTACTCTTAGGTTAGATGACGTAAAGAAGAACCCATATGATGACCTGATCGCAGGCTCTGAGTCGTACAAGGACCTCGCACTAGAGCCTGTGCCTCGCTTCACAAAGAGACCAGGTGACATGACTATCCAGGGCTCTAACAACACGCTCATATGCCTTGGTGAGGAGCGCGGCTGGGGAGCAGACTCAGAGCCTGACAAGTCAAAGACGAGCAACGCGATAAAAACAGAAGACCAGAGAAAGATCTTGCAAGCGGGCGCAATTGACATAGTCGTTGGCCGCGGCAGGTTCTTACCGGCAAGTCCAACGAGTGAGAGCGCAGCTGGAGAGGACCCTAAGCTCACCGCGCCAAGGGTCATAGCAAACTCTAGGAAATTTAACGAGCTCGATAAGAATCCCGGAATCAACAAGATAAAGCCAGGGCTAGCCTCTGAGGGAGATCCAGATCTAGTCAACGATTCTTCTAGGGTGTACCTCTCTATGCGGTCTTCAGGAGACTTGCAGTTCGGAATTGACACTGCCAACGAGAGGATGGCAAAGCCCTTCGAGTCCCCAATTGAGGACATCGCTGACTCTCCGTTTGCAGTGATCAAGTCTGATCAAGTTCGAATCATCGCAAGAAAGAATGAAGAGCAGACCATAAATGGCGGAATTAGAATCGTCAAAGAGGGAACTCCATCAGAAGATCTTGCAGTTATTGCTCTTCTGCCAGACGGTACCGTCCAGGTAAGCGGAAGCAAGATCTTCTTGGGACGCACAAAAGACGATGGTGGAGCTGGCGGTGGACCCGGACCAGGAGAGGGTCAGCCATATGTCAAGTACCAGCAGCTTGAAGACCTGCTCAAGGCAATTATCGCAGACATCAAGACTTTCTGCGATACGCTGAGCACCCACACTACGCCAGGGTACGGCGCGCCATCTCCTCAAATTCTGTCAGCCCAAGCAGCGCTCAAGGCTGCCATGGCAACTCGAGAGAGCGAGATAGCAAACATCAAATCTGAAAGGATATTTGGAGAGTAGATGCCAATAGCCGCGCCGGGCAAATCCATTATGCAGCAGTCGATAAGGGCTGCCTTTGTGAAGGCCAAAGATGCTGGTGCCCAGGACGGTGCTGATCCTGACCAGATTACTGCAGAGCTTGCCTCAGATATTGCCGCTGCGGTAGATGCTTACGTCACCACAATTGTAGTGACAGTCAATGTGTCACCGGGAATACCCGTGACAACTGCTGGATCTCCGTCGGCTCAAGTGGGAGCTACCACAGGACCTGGAGTCGGAGTTTCGTAAGCAAGCACACTGAAAAAGCGGTTCGACAATACTTAGAAGGTAAGATACCATGCCACAGCAGAACCGCACAGTCTATGACTTCAAGTCAGTTGGAGAGAGAGTCTCGCCCTACCGGCAGAACAACCGGTTGGACGACGAGGTCATCAATCCAATTGGCATCAAGACGCCAGTCCAGCTCGGCGGCGAGAAAGAGGGATTTCTCGCCATGCATTACAATCTAAAAGATACCATCCAGGACAATCTCAAGAACCTGATCTTGACAAATCACGGTGAGAGGCTTGGAAACTATTACTTTGGCGCAAACCTTAAAGAGCTGCTCACTGAGCTTGGCTCTGAAGACGGTGACATAGAAGCAATCTCTAGGATCAAGGCTGCAATCAAGAGGTACATGCCATTTGTCGAGCCCCAGACATTTGAGACAGGGAGGCTGGCGCTGCTTACCACACAAGATCTTACGGCAATATCCATCAAGATCACATACTCTATTCCGAACTTGAGAGTTACGAATCAGGGTCTAGAAGTTATCATGTACATGGCGGCATAAATGGCGACACTAAAGACCACATCACTGAACAGTCGGTTCAGCCAGAAGACCTACCTCGCAAAGGATTTTGCCGGATTCAGAGCAGATCTCCTCACCTATGCGAGGAACTATTTTGGCGAGCAGATCCAGGACTTCAACGAGGCTTCTCTCGGTGGAATGTTCCTTGAGCTGGCTGCCTACGTCGGCGACTCCATGTCGTTCTACCTGGACCACCAGTTCAATGAGCTTGATCCTGGAACGGCTGTAGAGTCAGTCAACATTCAGGCGCATGCTAGAAACGCTGGAGTAAAAGCCATCGGCGCGGCTCCTGCCGTTGCAAACGTGACTTTCTACATCGAGGTGCCAGCTCTCCTCTCTGAGGATGGAGAATATCTGCCAGACAGTTCTGCGCTGCCCATCATAGGGTCTGGCACGACAATGTCAAGCGGAGCCGGCGTCAAGTTCAGGATCGACTCCGAGCTTGACTTTGGTGAAACTGACAGCTATGGAACTCTCTACGCCAAGTACGTTGTTGGAGAGCTCGGTGATGATGGAAATCCATCGACGTTCATCGTAAGCAGGTCGATAGAGGCTGTCTCTGGAGAGACTAAAGTCGAGTCTTTCCTAATCTCTGACAGCTTTGTCCCGTTCAGGACGATAAACCTTGCAAATCCCGACGTCACGCAGATCATTGAAGTCAAGGACTCAGACGATGAAGACTACTATGAGGTCGAATCTCTGTCTCAGGACGTGGTCTACAAGAGGATCAAGAATTACGGATATGACGACGACCTCGTCTCAGAGTCGCTACAGATCATACCCGCTCCGAGAAGATTCACTGCGACCATGAACATAACGAATCGACTCACCACGCTCCAGTTTGGATCTGGTGATGCGACCTCTCTGGACGATGATATTCTGCCAGACCCGTCAGAGCTAGCCCTCCCGCTTTACGGAAAGAGGACGCTCAGCAGGTTCTCGATTGATCCAACTTCCCTATTGCAGACCAAGACGCTTGGCACAGCCCCGAGAAACACAACACTCAGAGTCACGTACCGCTATGGTGGTGGACTGAACCACAACGTGGGCGCAAATACAATCAGGACAATATCGAACCTGATAATAGACTTCCCAAGGAGCCCAACGCTTGCAGTGTCAAATGCGGTGGTTACAAGCATCGATGTGAGGAACGAAGAGGAGGCCAGAGGCGGCGCTTCTGCAATGAGCCTCGAGGACCTGCGCTCTATGATATTTGCGGCCAGGAACCAGCAGTCGAGAATTGTGACGCAGGAAGACTTGATATCCAGAGTCTACACACTGCCGTCAAACTTTGGTAGGGTATACCGAGCCAGTGTGGCAAAGAGCACAGACAATCCTCTGGCATCCAGGCTGTACCTGATTGGAAAGAACTCCTCAGATGAGCTCACTCACACATCAGACACCCTAAAGAAGAACCTTGCCACGTACCTGAACGACTTCAGACTTGTCTCAGATGCGGTCGACATCTTGGACGCGACCGTCATCAACTACAAGGTGAACTTCTCGATCATCTGCACGCCAAACTCCAACAAGAATGTTGTGGTCGCAAATGTGATCAACGCACTCAAGGAAAAGCTCGACAGGAAGTATTACCAGATTGACCAGCCGATAATCGAAGCTGACCTCATCAACTCGATAATCAATGTGTCCGGAGTGCTATCTCTTGTCAGCCTCACGCTTACTGGCCTCACGGGAGTCATTCTTGAGCGCACATACAGCGATTTCTCTCTTGACTTCCAGAAGTCCAAGCTGAATGGCTTGTATCTTGGCCCTCAGGGTTCCATATTTGAGCTCAAGTATCCGGATAGTGACATCATAGGAGCGGCCCAGTAATGCAGTTGTTGCTCACGGCAAGCGCCGACACCTACATCACAAACAAGATAATCAACAACAGCTTCAGGGCTACCGATGCTAATGTTGGCAAGGCTGGCACTCTCGACCTGTTCAAGCTCTACAACGAGTCGGAGCTATCGAGCGAAGAGAACCCCATCGAGCTCTCCAGGATACTCCTGAAGTTTGATCTAAGTTCCGTCAGAGATCTGACAGGCTCCTCGATAGACTTGAACGCTTCAAACTTTAAAGCCAGCTTAAAGCTTTTTGACGTCATTGCAGGCCAGGCGACTCCATCGAACTTCACGGTATCCGTCTTCCCTCTCTCAAACTCATTTGACGAAGGAATCGGCAGGGACATATCAGCCTTCAGCGACCTCGATGCATGCAACTTTGTTACACGCTCCTATGTCGACGGTGCCAGCGTGCTATGGCACGCCACTGGCGCAAACGCCCTGGGTCTTCTTGGATCGAATAACATCGACGTCATTGCTTCGGGAAATCTTGGAGCGGGAGTAATTCATCTCGGATCTTATCAGACTTTCGTGAACGGCAACGAGAATCTAGACATAGACATCACGACAGTCGTTTCAGCCACCCTAGCAGGTCTGATACCAGACTGCGGATTTAGGGTCTCCTTCTCTGGCTCTCAGGAGACCGACAACAAGACGAGATTTGTCAAGAGGTTCGCCTCAAGAAACTCTGCCAACAAGTTCAAGTCTCCAATCGTATCCGTCTCGTGGGACGACTCAGCGCAAGACCACAGGAACGATCTGGTGTTCAACCAGTCTGGGTCAATCTTCTTCCGCAATTTTGTCCGCGGCGCTCCCTCAAATCTAACTTCTGGATCCAGCAACTCACCCGTCACAGGAGACAACTGCCTGCTACTGAAGATGGTGAAGAACGACCTTACGCTGTACTTCACGGGTTCGCAACACAAGCAGGGCACAAATGACACCAGGGTGACAGGATTCTACTCTGCTTCGTTTGCTGTAGACATGTTCAGCAGGAGCCGAGTCCAAGGCTCTAACAGAATTATAGACATCATGAATGCCTCAGGCAGCGACTTCATCGAGTTCGACGCATACTGGAACTCCCTGGACGACTCTTTCACCTTCAAGAAAGAGACTCTCAGAGTCAACAAGCCGATGGCGACATCTCAGATTGGAGACCCCGCAGACCTGCAGTTCAAGATAACAAATCTCCGGCAGAGCTACTCAAAGACCGATGACGTGAAGCTTCAAGTCTTTGTCTTTGACAAAGTCCGAGAAGACGCAGTGTTCCGCACCCCGTATGTCAGAAAGGGAATCATCTTGTCGAGCGTATACTACCAAATCAGGCTTGCTGACTCCAACACGATAGTGATTCCCTTTGACAAGCTCAACAATAGCACCAGGCTCTCAAGCGACTCAGATGGAATGTACTTCAACATTCTCATGAAATCTCTACAGGAGGGCTACACCTACGAAGTAGAGTTTTTATGCGATGACTTCGGTATGAGCACTGTTCACAAGAGCGTAAGTGGAAGGTTCAGGGTTGGTAACTGATGTCGACAGATCCATACAGCACTCAGAAGATCTTCACGCCAAGCTTCATCAAGAAGCTCCAGAATGGAAACAGCGCCGTGGAAGGCGTGACAATGTCCCAGGTTCCAGAGATGTCGTCCGGAGGCGGCAACGGCGTGGACTTCACGGTCTTTGAAGACGGCTTCAGATCCACGCAGCAACTGCCGGTTGACTGGTCCAACTTTGCAAACCACACGTTCTTTGACTCCGCAGAGAGCAAGACTAACGTCGCGTTCGACTCGATAATCAACTACTTTCCTTTCGACTCCACGAAGTCTGAGATAAACAAGTTCATCGACGGGCTCACGGGATTTGAGAAGTGGGTCTACGACTCCTGGCCCAAAAATATCGGGTACCTGAACTTCTCGGGCACACTAGGGAACGAGAATCCGGGCGGTGGGTACTCAGCAGGTCTCGGAACCTATGTCTCTATCGAGGACAGGGCTGGAATTCTCTACCCGACCCTCTCGAAGAACAGGTCTGGCCAGAGAGTTATCGACCCACTTGAGAAGTCATTCTCAGCTGAGATGTATCTTGCTCCGGCAAACGTGGCCAGCAATGACAACCAGGTGATCCTCCAGAAGCTCGGGACCAACAATCACGGGTTTACGCTGGCGCTCTCGAGCTCATCAGGGGTCGGAACAAGTCTCGTCTTCCTGGTGACCAGCGGTACGCTGGCAATGTCAGCGAGCTGTGGTATAGCAAGAGGCAGATTCAGCCACGTTGCTGCGGTGATGGAGAGAAAATACGCCACAACTCCAGCGCTGAAGCTGTATGTTGACGGTGAGCTCTTGGGGTACTCTCAGTCAGCCGTGGAGTTCTCAAAGTTCGACTTCTCAAGCGCGCCTCTGATTATCGGGTCAGGAAGCACACAGTCCCTGACATCTCTGGGAGTTCCAGCTTTCACGCCAAAGCAGACCCTGAGCGGCTCGATAGACGAGTTCAAGTTCTATCACGGGAACAGGTCCAAGACCGCTATAGTGACCAGCGCATCTGGAACCGTGGAGCCATCGGCAGACCTCCGCCTCTACATGAGGTTCAACGAGGGTCCTGGAACTTATGACAACAACCGCGTCGTCCTCGACTTCTCAGGCAACTCTCTCCACACTCAGATCAGCAACTACAGGACCTCCCTCAGGACCACGTCTTCTCTTCCAGTTCCAGTTGCGACCGAAGATCCATTCTACAGTCCTGTACTATTTCCAAGCTATCCAGACCTCGTCACGCTAAACTCCACGCTGCTCACCTCTGCGTCATCTTACGACAGCAACAACCCGAACTTGATCACGAAGCTGGTTCCAGCCCACTATCTTGAAGAGTCAGCCGCGGCTCAGGGTCTTCCTGATGACGGCACCATCCTCGAGGGAAACTACGGCTATAGCATTGACTTCCCAGGCGGTGGCAAGATCTCATCTCCGCAGATTATCGCGTCCATCCTCTACATGTGGGCTAAGTTCTTCGATGAGGTCAAGCTGTTCATTGACCAGTTCGGAAAGCTGGTTCACGTGGACTACAACTCACAGGACGGAATCTCGGACCTGATGCTGCCGTACGTCGCAAAGTACTACGGATTCCAGCTTCCGAACTCATTCTCAGCCGCCAGCATTTCACAGTTCCTTGAGGGTCGAGACCTCACGACCAATGCCTCGTCAGCCACCCTGTCGTTGACTCAGATTCAATCTACGATCTGGAGGCGTATTCTTACAAACATGAGCGAAATCATCCGCTCGAAGGGAACTGTGCACTCTATCAAGGCAATCATGAGGGCGGCAGGCATAAATCCCGACAACAGCTTCAGCTTCAGGGAATTTGGTGGCAGTCGACTGCTCACCACCGACTCGCAGCGCTCAAAGGTCTCAGAGGTCTCCACCATGCTGGCGCTCACTTCGAGCGCTGCGGTGGTCATCTCACCGTTCCTGTCCGGCTCGAGGACAGAGCCTGGATATCCATTTGTCGCAGGGAACAGCTCGGACGGATTATTCACCTCCGCCAGCTGGACCTACGAGGCCCACTACCACTTCAGTGGTCTATCGACGGTCCAACCCGCGACCATGAGCCTCGCCAGAATCTACACCACGGGATCTTCTGCACCTGCCAGCACAAGGGCGCTGGTCGCAAACTTGGTCGCATTTGGAACGGGCTCGACCAGAGATGACCTCCCATCCCTGTCGCTCTATCTCGCCCCAACAAGCACGGGCCAGTTCACAGAGATCAAGGTCTATGATGTCAATCTGTTTGACAATGACAAGTGGTACGTCTCCTTCGGCAGGAACATCGGAGATGCGACGGAGACATTTCCGACGTCATCTTACTTCCTGAGAGTTGGCAAGCAGGAGTTTGGCGACCTCACAGTGTTCAAGGAGGAGAGCCAGCTGTTCTTCGACTCTCCGACATCGAACGTGTTCTCCAACAAGAGCTCGACACGGAACTCGAGCGGTTCGTTCTTTGAGATCGGAAATGCCACAGTCACCTCTGCGGGATCTGGCGGCTTCTTGAATGACACCACGGTAGCGACCTCAAGCCTTACGAGGACATCAAAATTCACGGGTAAGGTCGGTCACATAAGATTCTGGTCAAGGGATCTCACCACCGCCGAGTCGATGGAGCACGCCAGGAACTTCAAGTCGCTCGGTTCGGATGACCCGCTGCTGAATTACAACTTCCGGACAAAGGACTCTGGATCATTTGAACGCCTGAGGATAGACGCCAGCACTGACCAGCTCACCACGGGCTCTGATTCCCTTGGAAAGCTTGACATCTTCGACTTCTCTCAGAACTCTCTGCACCTCTCGGCATCAGGCCTGGGTGGAAACACCAATGTCGTGGTACCTGCGCAGTTCAACTTCACAATCCTGAACCCACAGTTCGACGAGAGGACTGCTGACAACAAGATCCGAGTGCGTGGATTCGATGAGCAGGTCAACATAGATGAGTTCAATGCCCTCAAGGCTCCAGTCCGCTCGATTCCGATCTACGAGCCGGTCACTGATGACAACAGGTTCTCAATCGAGATCTCATCGGTGCGGGCCCTGAACGAGGACATGATCAACATCATCTCTGCGCTGGACTACTTCGACAATGCGATTGGTGCCCCTGAGCTACAGTTCTCGCTGGGATATCCTGAGCTCCAGAGACTCAGGGAGGTGTACTTCAAACGCCTGACTGGGAGGGTCAACTACAAGAACCTGCTGGAGTTCTACAAGTGGTTCGATGATTCACTGGCTGGAATGATCGAGGCGCTCCTTCCGAGAAACACCAGGTTCCTCGGGATCAACTACGTTATCGAGTCCCACATGATGGAGCGCACAAAGCTGCGTTACGCCCAGGAGGATATTTACATGGGCGAGAATGACCGGCGTGGGATTGGATCCAACATCTTTCTACAGCAGATCGTAGGATCGCTCAAGAGGTTCTGATGTCAACCACGGTGACTCCATCATTCACGGGATCCATATCAGCAACCCTTCAGGGGACTGACGTCAAGGACTATCGCACCTTCGGCTCGTCCCTGTTGCCGCTGATTGGGCGCTCTGACAGGGACGTGACATATGTCTCGAGCTCAGATGGAGTGCTCAAGTACGACACATCCAAGGGATTCTTTGATGACTCCCTGCGATTCCCCATCGAGAAGCTCGGCACGATAAGCGATGACACCAGCAAGGTGATCAAGGCTCCGAACTACGAGCTCGAGGACACGACTTACGGAATCACTCGCAATTTTAGGGCGACCTCTCCATACCTCGAGATGGGTGTCCTGTCCGCAAAGCAGTACATCACTGAGAAGAGGCCAACCTACGAGTACCCGATAGTCCTTGACCATCCGAACGCGATAGATCCCCTTGACATGAATGGCGTGATCGAGCCGCTGACCATCAGGAGCGTCGCGATCAGGAGTTCCCTGTTCCTCGGAAATGAGCAGGATCCAGAGCCCCATGCGACCCGCGGCGGGATCTCGGGACCCTATGGAATGTCGGCTCTCGGCAGGGCGTATGTGATGTCGAGCTTCTATGAGCCAGGCAATGACGCCAGCCTCGAGGCGTTCAAAGAGTGCATGGGCACAGACGACGAGGTGTTACTGTACGGAAAGCCTGTGTATACTACTGATGAACACTTTGGCAATCCCGCATTCACAGACTCTGATGATGCTGAAGCCAGGGTCGCCACACTTGAGGATTCTGTGATGAAGAGCAAGATCACTTCACTTAGCCTGTCAGGAAGCAATGTCACCCAGACAAGCTTCACGGCACGGACCACTGGCTGCGGTTTTGTCTATGACAATTGCCTGGTCGGCACTGACTCCATCACGTTCGGAGGGCTGCTCAAGTGAAGATAGACTCAAGAACTAACTTCTCTGGAAGTGGTGTGATCTCTGCCAGCCCCAGGAACATCTTGGCTGACAGGGATAGCAGATCAGAGTACCCCGTAATCCAGCTGCCAGGAGACCAGAATCGCCTTGGTTCCCGTACGTGGTGTTTCGACGACACGAACGTCAGGGTCTTCCAGACTGGAAGCAGGCCACTTACTGTCTCTTATCCATCGGCTATACCCACCGAGAGCCCATATGGGCTTCGAAAAAGCGCAGTTACGACCCCAAACTCAGGCTCTACAATCACGGTCTACGGTGGTTTTGGTAGCTCTGTGTATGCGGAGTTCGATCCGTACCAAGACTCCAACAGGCCATCTCCAAATCTGGCGCCATTCACGGAGCAGAATATCGACAGTGTTGGAGAGAAAGACGTCATCAAGATTGATATGAGATTCTCAGGTAGTGTAAACCGGTTCTCTAGAGCCCTGACAACTGGCGTTCCAGGGTACAAAAGAGAGACCTCAAATGGCGTCTTCTACTACAACAGCAAGAATGGTTATGAGTTTGACATCGTGGGTCCAAGAGATCCGGTCACGGGATTTCGCTACTACAGGCCGGCAAATCACACCAACGCCACATACACGGCTCCGAACGGCTACCAGAGGCTGACTAGTCCAATCACCACTCGCGCCACGATGTTCCATGAGATGTCGATGGACGCAGTGTCTCTTCTGTCACAGCTTGGAACTGGGGGAGATGATGTGATCAATTCCTACTTCACAAGCTCGTTCGCCTCAGTGGGACAGCCCTCTAACGTCTTCGGTGGTCCATCAAATTTTAGGTTCTATGCTACTTCTAGCAACCTCATAAAGATGAGCGACTACATCAATGCTGCGTTCGAGGTGGAGAGCATAGAGATTCGAGTTACAGGAAGCCTGAACAAGATTTTCGATGGCCAGTTCACCGGTGGTTATCCATTCGACGCTTACACTTTCTTCCTGATACGCCAAGACGGACCCAACGCCAATGTCGCCACCGCAAAGAACGTCTCATCAAGTTATAGGGAGCTGGTCTCATACAGCACCCTGCTTGCCTGGAACAAGAACAACTACTTCAGTGGTAGCTTTGCAGACTCAGTAGGAACAAGAAATCTCAAGATACGCTACACTGCAAGTCTAGATTACTTCATAAACAAAGACAATTTTGCTTTCTCGCACGAGTGGGGACAAGATGGACAGACCGCAATAGGGACTAGCTCGATAGGTTTTGACTGTACCTTAGACCTGACTCCAAAGATTGCACCTGCAAATATCCACCAGGTATCAGTTGGATATCTCGATAGAGGTGGTTGGTGGGGAGGTGGATCTTCTAATCTCCCACAGCCAGTTTTGTTAGCCACTCCGGGAGTCACATATGACTATTCCTGCGAGGGAGTGGATCCGACAGGAAAATCGATACCACTGGTGACGCAGGAAGTAACTGCAACCACTGCAAGAAACCCATTTGATACTGTCACTCTGGCTGCCAGGCCATCCGCAAGAACCAAATTTCCATTCAGCGGTAGAAAGCCAGGAGTGCTCAGTGTCAAGACTCCTGGAGACTTCCAAATCTACAACCAGAGCGCCGAAGTTGTCAAAACGTCTTACTTGCTCCTGCCAACAGATAACCTGATCTTTGGAATCAACGTCAACAATACGGCGCCAGACTTCTATACCACTGACCCAGAAGTATATCCGCAGTACTCTTTCTCAACGGGATCTTACCTGAGCTTGCCTCCGCAGATAACGAGCCTGGTCATAAAAGGAAGGTATGTCAAGGACGGAGAAAAGTACCACACATCTCTCCCTCAGACTCTTAATACTCCAGCCGTGCATGAGTCTCTGCACTATCTGAACCCTGTCCTAGATCAGCACGAGGTGGCTAGCATCAATGAGTACACGGGATCGGTCCGCTCTAGCTGGATCACTGGATCCATGACAGTTCCAAGGACTGGCTGGCCAAGATCTGGTTCTTCTGAGCTGATTGAGGGTGATAACACTATCAGAAAAGTCTTTGGAAGTGTGATCGATGGAACTGCAGGGGATATGGCTAGCTTGCAGAGAAACATCAGGATCGTTGATGCCGCAGAGCGTTATTATGACAGCTTTGTTCCAGATCCCGTGGAAATGTGGAGAGCCACTGGCTACACTCCGATCTTGGTTGGATCTGGCACCAGCCAGAGCCTAAAAGATGGCTTGTATCTGCTCAAGATCACGCCATTTAGCACAAACGGCAGCGGTGGAGGTAGCACATATGAGATTTTCTTTGGAAATGCGACCGGAGGAACAAAGTACATCAATGACAGCTGGCTCCACAAGTACCCCTTCTCAAGCGAGTTTGCAGGCCTCCAGCGCAGGCAGAGAAAACTGACATACTCTATTGTCTATGAGCTAGACAGGGGATTAGTAAATCAAGATATCGGTTTCTTGACTTCAAGCGGGTACACTGACGTCTTGAGCTATTTCTCTTATCCTCAGCGCAATTCAAATGTCTTGAGTGGTATCAGAAGAACTTCGCTAGACACTTCTTCTACGGCTTATGCATCGATTGTCGGTGGTCTTAAGCAACTACCCGCAGAAGTTTCTAACAGGATCCTGTTTGGAATCGGAGATGGTCCCTATGGCATCCATCTTCCGGCAGAAAGAACAAGATTTATGGCAACTCTTGCAAATGTGACCCTTCCCCTCGTCACACTCCAGAAGCCAGTCGGATTTAAGTACGGGTTGATCAACGCAAATCCGATGCCAACCAGCGCTGTCTTTAGAGCAACCCACTATGGACATCTCAGAGACATGCTTGAGCAGAGACAGTACGCCGCGATAACTCTGGAGAGTATACAAGAAAAGTCTCAGATCTTTCCAGCCACCAACAGCAAATCTGCTAGGATCAAAAAGGCGACCAGGCCAAAGACTGAATCTCCAACCAAGTTCCCTATCGAGATCAAGTTCAGGACTCCAGTGCACGAGAATCCGACCCTTCTTGGCTCCAGCAAAGATCCAATGTCCACCCAGTCCTGCAACTTGAGCATCTATGCCACGTCTTCGCTCCCATACTTTGATGATGAAGTCGTGAGGAACAGGACATATCCATCTGGCACGATCTAGCGCCTATCATCTGATCTCCCGTGTGTAAGATTGCACAGGAGAAAGCATGATACCCCAATCTGTTCTAGAGACAAAGAGAGAAGCCTCCAGCAAGTTGGCTGGAGAGTTTGAGGTCGCAGAGAAGCACACCCTGCCTCACCTCGAGTCAGTCATCCTCACGATGCAAGAACGCCTGCAGACAGTGAATGGAGCGCCCGACTATGAGGCGGCTTGCACCATACTACTGAAGTCGTTTGAGGTCATCCGGGACCAGATTGTCCAGATACCAGTGAAGCTCCGATCGGCTGGCGACATAGAGCGTGGAAAGGTTCTGGCCTATGACGAGGTCCTCGAGTCCCTGGAGACTGAGGACTCTAAGGATTTCGAGCAGATCGCAAGCAAGTTTGAGGGACAGTCTGCCACTTGAAAACTTTGAGTGTCTCATACTTAGAGTGAGGGAATGAATTGGCTGGCATCCTCGACAACAAGTCAAGAGTAGTAGACGCGATCATCACCCGAGAGGGCAGAAGACAGATTGCGTCTGGTATGCTGCGCGCGAACTTCATAAGCTTCACTGATCGAAACGTGGTGTACTCCAAGGATTCAGACGGGTACTTGGAGGACCCGGGCTTGAGCATCTACTTTGAAGCCTCGTCCAACAATGACGACTCGATCATTCCAGAGACCAGTTTTGATGGAGACATGCTCCCGTTCAGCACCAATGACTTTGAGACGACAAACGGAAGAGTTCCAGGTCATAGTCTAACTGGAAGCGTCCAAGTGTACGAGAGCATATCAAGCTCTTCAATAGACAGCTTCAGAAGGCAGATGATCATTGGATCTCGAGACACGCTAAGGGTCCAGCTGGACTACGGATTCCGAGTGGGGGTGGACAACACGGAGTTCTACATCACAGATAGCCTCGTCTCACAGTCGAATGGAATTTCTCGAGCTTACGTCGATGATATCGAGTGCGTGTTCCAAGACTACAGGTTCGGGAACTTTGACAACTATAAGTTCATGCCGCCTCTCGATAGACCCATCGATGAGTCTATCGCCCCAAAGCAGATGGCAACCTATACACAGATCAACGAGAATCCACTAGACACTTTGGAAGAGCTCCAGCAATACCTTGCTGGCAAGCAGATCTCAGAGATAAGATTCACCAACACAAGTGACAGCAACAACTTGGTCTCGCAGGTGTTTGAGCATGGGACAAACGGCGTGATGAAGCTTTCCGTCGTAGATGGTGGCCAGTTCGAAGGCTCAGATGGGAAGTTCCAGCATGTGTTCTTCGCTGGAAAGCTATACAGGGACACGGCTCAGAACTTGAACTTTGTCAACATTTTCACCATGGTGTTTGAGTAATGCTCACTCCAGAACTGCTCAGAGACAAGGACTTTGTGTTTGTCGAGCCTGACTTCGTGAATGTCACCGTGGCACAGCGCACCGTGAGGTCTTCCAAAGGGGCTGCCAGCCTGCTCTACGACGTCAAGTACGTCATGCGTGTCTACCTGAACCTGCATCTGGCTCTCATCAAGGAGTTTGATGAGATAGAGGCCAGGATAACAGATCACACAGAGCCGAAGCTCAGCTACTTCACATCAGACACTTCGCCAGAGGGAGTATCCAGCTCTGTCACCAGCTTCATCTCAAGAGTCAGGACGACTCTTACTGACTCAAGAAAGACCTCAGAGCTGGCCAGCACAAGGGTGAAAGTCTCATCCTACTTGGATGATCAGACTGTCGCGAGAATCGGTTCCGGCAGAATCAACGAAGAGAACTATGAGCTGTTCTTGCCGAGTGTGGATGTCGCAAAGAACTCATGGATAGAGACAGAAACAAAGCCAAGAGATATCGACTTAGTCTCTGCGTCTAGAAACGCAAAGAAGTCTTTTGAAGAGTACTCTCTTCATCCGAGCGAGATTGTCAAGATGTTTTCTCGGAGAATTCCAAGCAATTTCCTTCCGTCTCTTGAGCTGTTTGAACTTCTAGATGAAGCACAACCATCAAGCCCAAAGATAACATCGGAGAGCGCAAAGCAGAAGTACAAGCCCTGTGAAATAGTCGTGGTCATAAACTCTCTCACCGAACAGCAATTCCTGAGCCTCGCGGCAAAGAGGCAGTACTTCTTGGATCTCGTGTTCTACCGATCCCAGGTCCCCAAGCTCAAGTCTTCGTTTGGTTTTCAGAACAGGACCGAGTTTCAGAACCTGTGCACCAGGGCTCAAGACATGAGCCTGACTCTCACTAATGGCCAGTTCACGGTTGGCAAAGACTCGATCAGGATATCGAACCCGAATCCTTTTCCCATGCTCTACAACCTTGAACAGCATGCCATAGTCAATCAGGCATTCACGGTCACCAAAGTTTCTTCGGGCAAGATACTCCCGAAGTCATCCACGATAGTCACGGGAAAAGTCGACTTTGGCAACAAGTCTGAGTCTAGGTCATACACTCTGTCTGGGATAAGGGACCTGCCAGTCAAGAACGGAAGTTCAAAGATCATGGATTGCGTCTCGATTCCAGCGGCAAGAAAAATAAGCTATGAGTCCATCAAGCTGGAAGCATTTGCAGAGCAGAGTGGTGACACAGTGACGGTGTACACCAAAAATGTTCCCGACTTTGTTGACGCCGTCAAGATTGAGAGGAAAGACAAGTACTCAGACTCATACGAAACCCTCACCTCAGTGCCGCCGAACACGCCGTACGTTGACCAGCAGATAATCGAGTACACTCCCTACGTTTACCGTGTCAGGTTCATATCTGGTGGCTGTGAGGTGCTCGAGAAGATCACGATACCCATAACCGTGCTGGAGAAAAAGAGGGAGATACTTGAAATCGACTTTAGCGTCTCTCTCGCAAACAGCTCGGCAAACGGCAACTTGATCACCCACGTAATCCAGATAGATGAAACTCGAACCACAACGGTGGCCGGATCTCTCCAGAGTGAGATAGTTTCGTCAGGACTCAGTGACAAGTTCGATGAAGAGCGAGAGAACAACAAGTCCCAGCTCTCTGTCACTTCCAGGTACAAGATCACCAGGGTGGACCTTGAGACCGGAGCCATGGTGACGATACCGACTCTCTATAGCCCTGGTCCGATCACGGTGTCATTCAATGGAGATCCAACTCACGTGTACAAGTACATCGTGAAGCTCCTTGCAGTCAACACCGCTTCTGTCTCCTATCTCACGGTGGTGCAGAGAGAAGACGTTAAGACTGGCAACGGGTACAAGTTCAGGTACAGAAAGTGGAGAAGCTCTGGCATCAAGAGAATTGAGTCGCTTCCGTCCCAGCAACAGATTGTCAAGAACTCACTTGAAGACGGCGTGGAGATCGGTGGCATGGGCGAGCAAAAGACGATAGAGGTCAGCCCCTCTATCAAGAGGCCAGAAGTATCTGACCTCGCGGTCCAGCAAGACGCACCAAATCGTGTAAACTACCTGACATGGTCAGTCAACGGCGACGTCACTGAAGTCGACCACTTCTTGATTCTTGGAGAGTACTCGGGTTCTGAGAGAGTTCTTGGAACAGCCTCGCGCAGCAAGTTCGATTCTGGCTCTCCGTTCGCTTTTGAAGATCGAAAGCTGGCAAATCTTCTTGGAGAAGTGAAGTACAGGGTAATTCTTGTGGAGAGAGGCATGCAGTTTAAGCAACCAGTCGGACCTGTGTCTATCTCAATAGACCAGAGCGTACCAGAGAGAACACTCTTGAGGAGCAACAGATAATGCCAGCAGCCAGCTCTAAGATTGGTCCACCTCCGGTTCCCCAGAGCAAGTCGACGGCAAGCTCTTCCCTGAAGTTTAAGAACTCAGGTGCGGTCAGGATTGTTGAGAACAAGGAGTCCAATCAGGTCACAAAGCCCACGTCAGACACTTCTATCGACGTTGGCAGCAAGTTTGACACTCGCATGCTTCAGGCAAAGGGCATCACCAACACGAGGCTCGAGATCCTTGCGCTCATGGACTTTCAGCCACTATTTGAGGGCGAGTCTAGGTCTCTAGCTGGGAACTTGCTGAATGTCAGGTATGGTCTCCGGAGCATCGATCTTGCCACAACAAAGAAGATCATCTCTGACCTGAAGACTAAGAATCCAGATGCTTTCCAGAACGCTCTTGACATCTACACCGCCAACTTAGAGTCCGCAAGAGTTGACACTGAGCTTCTCAAGACCGCATATCTCATGAAAGAGTATGGTGCCAGAGCTCTTGACTACAACTCCCACCTGAGCAACACTATCCTCCAGAATTCTGACGGCGCCAACATCGGATCTCTGGCACTGGACTTCTACCCAGTGTCTCTGCTGATCGACCCCAAAAGTCCCAGCTTTGCCAAGAATGCCAGCGTAATGTTCGGTCAGTTTCTCTCAGATATCGTGATCTTCTCGAGGGTTGGATTCCCAGGTGCAATAGGTTCAAAGCAGAGAAGCCTACTAATTGACGCGATAATCAATGACCCTGGAGTCTCTACTGTCCAAAAGACCAGCACGACACTCGCTTCGATCAGGATAGCCAGGGAGCTGGCCGCATCTCTGAAGCTTGGCGAGGTCCAGTCTGGCAGCGGAGATGAGAAGGAACTTCACCCCACCATCAAGTCGACGGTCGGAAGCGACTACTTCAGCCTCACGGTCGTACCAGATCAGTCCGTCTTTGAGCGCTCTATTGGAATTGATCCGTGGCAGGACCTGTCAGTGGAGCTAGACTTTGACTTGAAGTCGAGGTCTCCAATCAAAATCACAGATGCCCTAAACTTCTCTGGACTCATAGGGCAGATAGACATACCAGACAAGAACATCTTACTGCTTGAGAATGGGAGCAGGAGCTATAACGGGATCACATACACGCCATCGAACGCTCTTGTCAACAGCGCGTTTAAACCATCCTCTCCCCTGAACTTCACTGATTATACGAACGCTTCTAGGGCATTCTACACGTCATGCAAGAACGCGTCAAGTCTTCTGAGGACTCTCTACTTTCCGAGGTTCAGAGGAAAGACGCCCACCGAGACATCTTTTGCCGTCGGTGAGAGAATAACTGCGGCATCAATGCTCCAGGCGTCGATCAAGACATTCAGCGACCGGTTTGCGACCAAGATCTCAAGCTCAGCCTATCCGTCTTCTGGTAAAATGACCTCTGGGAATGAGCAAATCCAGTACGTAAAGAGCATCGCACACGTATTCATTAGGGACAATCCATCGGGCGCGGCAAAGATTCTCGAAGCCTTCATCAAGGACTACAACTCAGGAAAGCTGAACACATCACCTACCGCTAGCGCAATTGGGACTTCAGTTGCAGTTGCTTCCATCGGTACGGCTGTTTCTCTGGTGCCACAGTCCTCGAACTTGCAGTCGGCAAAGAAGTACTTCAGGGACTGGCTGAGATCCAGGGAGCTGGTATCTAACCTCGGCACTGCCACAAAGACCAGCTCAAAGTCAAGTCCAAGCTTCCTCTCAAAGAAGACTGATCCAGAGGTCTTGATAACCGTCGATGGAGACCTTAGATCCCAGACAGTGATCTTCACCAGCTCGACTGTCTCTGGCAACGAGTCTAAGGTTTCTTCATTTGAGGACGTTGCGATATTTGAGATTATCGATTACGGAATCGACGTGCTCAAGGGTTTGATCTCACGATTTGCCACAATCAATGAGCTGGAAGAAGATGATCCAGTCTGGCCAAATCCTGGGAAGTACGTGTCGATCACCACAAACACTGTGGTTGAGCCATCATTCCCGACGTCCAATCAAGTTCCAGCTCCTTACTACAACCAGCTTCCCGTGGCCACCCTGAGCTCGAGATTCTGGATTCCAACAGTGAGAGAGTTTTCATCTAGATTCTTCCGCGGATCCACTGGAAAGACATGGCTCAGCGGCATGTCAGTAGCAAATGTCCTCACAGGAATCTACAGAGTTCAGAGCAATCTGATGAGCACAAACTACGAGATGCTGAAAGTCAAGAGGGCAGAACAGCCTGAGATTCTTGTCGCAGGCATGCCCAAGCTTGAGTTTGCTTATCTCTCTGTAGATGTTCCTGAGGCTACTTCTACTGCATCAATTGTTGGTGGAAGACCTCCTGGTAATTCGCGCTACAAGCAATACTTCTCTGAAGTGCCAAACGCGTTCATTGCAGTGCTTGCTAGCACTCCAGCTTCGTATAAAAATGTCACTGTGGCGTCTACAAACTCATCGACCCTAAAAGCTCTAGAGCGGATTAAGTCATCAATCACATCGGTCAAGGAAGATGACCTGAGACTCAAGGTTGCAATACAGATCCTCGATGGCTTCGCAAAGAGGTCTTCCAGTTTCTCTGAGAAGGCAATTGACACGTTCACGGGATCAAGCGACGACACAAACGCTGTCTATGAACTAGCCACAAGTCTGGTCAAGCAGGGAAATGCTGGTCTTGACATTCTTGAATCTCTCAACCAGACCCAGATAACTCTCCGTGACATCTCGCTGTCTAGGCAGTCTGGAGATCGTGCAAATGGGTACGTGCCAGGAATTTCCATCGTTAGCTCCAGAGAGAAGCTTGCGATAGAGTGCCTTGCGGCTTCCCAGAGGATGAGATCTCCTGAGGGTCTGAACGTTAGAAATCTGATAGTCGGGATTCCCGCAGGCGCAAATGGAAACATAGGCTATGAGAATGAGTACTCTGTCGCAGTAAGGATAGCTGACCTAGAGTACAGCGATCTCACCTTCCTGCCAAAGAGCTTCAACTTTGACAACAGGCTGTACGCTGGTCCATCGGCGTTCGACAGAGTCACCACATTCTCCAACTTTAACGATCTTGTCAACCAGGCTAGCTTCTACTACAACGACTTTGAGGTACAAGAGGTTCCTGGGACGGCTCCAAAGCTCATCAAGAAGCAGACCATAAGATACGTGAAATCGAACACGCAGAAGTTCGACATCTGCTCAAACACTGCGGTGTCTTCCATCCTTGAGCTCTACTACAAGACCCTGGTCGGAATAGAGATCAATGAGGATACATTCCCGAGCGTACAGGGCTCCTCAGGCATTCCGCTGAACAAGTATGCTGGAAACCTGACCGCGGCGCTGGCGTCTCTCTCGGCAGATCTGGCACCACCAAATTCGAAAGCTGCGGAGTACTACAAGACCGCTGCGGACATAACTTCAGAGAAGAATGCCTCGAGAGCAGTTGCAATCGATGGATTCACGGAGCTTGATGCGGAGTTTGTGGCGAGCATGAGGAATGCGTTCACGACAAGGCTGCTCAGCGCAGAAGACATGAAGGACGCAGTGCTCAAGGCTAAGATCTTTGACAGGGTGCTGTATCTCCCAATCGATCCCGATGAGTTCGTCATAGCGACCCAGGCAAACTCCAAGTCTTCTTTCACGCCGGGTCCCGTGATTGATAAGTACATCAGGAAGGGAATCTTGTTGGCTTTCACAGAGAATGGCGCGACAAACTACAAGCTTGCTCCGAGAAAAGTTGCTGATGGAAGAATGGCATTCGTGAAGATGATGGCATCTCTTGAAGCACCAAGCAACACTGGAAGCCTACTGGTGGAAAAATGAACTCTTCTTATCCGTCGAAAGCGGCATTCATCTTTGATGTTCCGGAGCCCTCTGGAATAAGTGCTAAGTTCAGGTACCGGTACTTCCAGCGCGATGAGAAGATCAGTGACAACACAAAGGGCGCCGACTCTGAGTTTAGGCGCCACGGTCAAAGTTACGCCAGGGACATCTTGATCGAATTCTCGCCGGCGACCTCGAAGATCGGAATCGGGACTGGACAGAAAGAGCTACAGTTCACCTCTGCCGAAAAGACCAAAATATTCCTCGAGAACATATCGGCCATCTCAAATGAGCTCTCGGTCGGATCCAGGGCTTACACGACAGTTATTGTGCAGGACCCCACGGCAAATGCAGCGCTGCAATACGCCATCGAGAACTCTCTCGCGGTCAACAAGAAGCCATCTGCAGGGCTGTCACCGATCCAGAAGGTGCTCAAGTATGGCTCTCTTCCCACTGAGGTCGATACCCAGAGCCTGCTAGACTACACTGATGTCGATGCCACCAATGAGTACTCGACTTTTGATCCCGTGACGGGAGATGTCGTGTCGAAGGTCGGCGAGGGAGACGTTGGCAAGCTGGCTTTCTCCCTGACAATCAACAACAAGTTCATCTCAGACGTAGCGATCCGCTCGCAGAAAGCCGCGCTCAGCCCCATATTTGACTCGATCGAGCCGATCTTGAGCAGTGCCAACTCGATCTCGCAGTCTTCTGCCAGCTCCGATAAGTCATCGGTCATAGAGATCGACGACTTTGAACCCTCTACCACGCCCGTGTCCACCACTGTGCTAGACGTTGACACAATGTCAGTGTACGGAAACACCCTTCTTGGGTACCTGATAACGAAGCAGATCGTAAACCAGGACGGCACCGTGCAGGACCTTGCCAGCTTTACGGTGACCAACCCAAGCCAGGCGAGCTTTGTCGACACTGCGATAATCTATGGGCAGAGGTACCGGTACTCAATCCAGAGCGTTTACTTGGTCAGGATCCTGTCCTATGATGGATCTGATCTGATATCATCAGACTACCTGATTTCTTCGAGGCAATCTCCATTTAGTGAAGTCCTATGCGAAGAGGCCAAGCCGCCGCCCCATCCCGTGGATCTCCGGTTCTGGTTCACCCAGGAGAAGAAGTTCTACATAGAGTGGCAGCATCCGTTCAACAGGCAAGAGGACGTAAAGCGCTATCAGGTCTTCAGGAGGAGGAGCATCTCCGAGCCATTCCAGCTCATTGCAGAGCTGGATTTCGATGACAGCGCTGTGAAGACCCCGAGAGCTGAAAAGATACCGAACCAGTCGAAGCTTGCGTACCAGTATCCAACTGCGACTTTCTACGACAAGTCATTTGGGTTAGACTCTGATTACATCTACTCGGTCTGCTCTGTGGATGCAAGAGACCTGAGCTCAGGCTACTCTGAGCAGTTTAGGGTCACCTTCCAGAGGGAGTACGCAAAGCTCAAGGTCGAAAGAATCGCTTCGGCTGGAGCACCAAAGCCATACCCCAACTTCACGCTGGACAGGCCTCTGACGGTCGACTCTATAAAAACGAGCGGCTCAAGCAAGCTCAAAGTCTACTTCGACCCCGACTACTTGCAGGTCCTGGACATCAAGGAGAAGGACCTCGGTCATCTGGCCACCAGTCCAGATTCTCCAACTTACTCTGTACAAATGATCAACGTTGATTTACAGCAGGACTCGAAAGTTAGCTTTTCAGTAGTGGACAAGAGATAGCCACTTCATTTTGCTTAGTGCTATAGTTATAGCGTGGAGATTCAAGTATGGGATTTCTCGACCACTCGACAAACAACATCATCATTGACGCTGTCTTGACGGACAGGGGTCGCCAGCTCTTGGCGAGAAATGATGGCTCTTTCCAGATCACCAGGTTCTCTTTTGGCGATGACGAGGTAGACTACTCGATCATCAAGAAGTTTGGCAGGACTGTCGGGAAGGAGAAGATAGAGAAGAACACGCCAGTGTTTGAAGCGCAGACAAACGCAGATCTCGCGCTCAAGTACAGGATGATCAGCGTAGCAAATCCTTATCTCGACAATCTTCCGTTCCTGTCTATCTCTACCGTCAACGGTGCAACCACTCTGGTGAGAGGTAGCACACCGACGCAGGTTGACCTGCAGGTCAAGCAGACTTCTCAGAACAACTCCACAATAGAAGTCGACCTGAGAGACACGAGCTTCATTGTCAGCTACGATTCAAGATTCCTCACGGTCACTGGCTATGAGAACAACGTTTCGACGCCGACTACTGGCCAGAACTACATCTCCACAGTTCGTGTTCGACAGACATCGACAAATTCCGACGGTAGCGAAGGTTCTATATCGACGTTTAGAGTCTCCGTGAAGGGATTCAATGACGACTACTACAACTACTACGCTACTGCAACTAATTCTGGCGTGATCACCACTTTCATCAACATATCTGGCACCGCTTCAGGCGCCGTGGTGACTCAGCAGATCAACATCAACAAGAACAGTAGCGTATAACATGTCCACATTCAAGACCATAACAGCGGAAGACATTCAGGTAACGACCAGCGTTCTGAACCAGCTGGTCGATGTAATCCAGGAAGACGTATCTGGTTCCTCTTCTAGAAGGAAGTACCAGGTATTCGTGACTGGCGGCGTGGGTCCAGGCGTCACGTCTTCCCTCTTCCAGACAGTGTACGATCAGGACTTCTCGCTCCAGACCGCAAACGCAGTGTTCGACATGACTGTCGGATTGTTTGAGGATGGAGATACTGTGCAGGACTGCACCACGGGCACTGATGCAAATGGAAAGTTGCTGTTCCCATCCCAGTCCCTGATGATGAGAGAGAAGGTCCAGAACTACAAGCAGTACTCGCAGTTCCTGCTAGGAGACTCTGAGGCCGCATTCTTCTCACCAGGTGTAAATGCGTTCGATGTCAACACCTCGTTCACAGGTATGCAGACGGGTTCTGCAGGAGATAGAATCGAGGAGGCTCTATTCCTGAGCTTCAAGCGTCTATTTGCCAGGGATGAAATCAAGAAAGAGACTTTTGCTCTTAGGTTGTTCCAGAGCGCAGCCCTAGATGGCAACTCTCTTGATGGCAGCGCAAATGGTCTTGGACTAAATTTCACCACAGCGGGCGGTATCAACCAGGCCTATACTGGATCAAACCTCTACAAGACATCTCCGTCTGGCTCTGCGATCTATGCTGATGTTGGATCTTCGACCGCACAGCTAAAGTACTTTGGTGGTGATGTCGGCTACATCAAGAACACCGCAAACACCAGTGAGTACGTTGGCCTCGTCTGGTACGATCACGGCATCATGGTCCTCGACATGGGGAGGGTCTTTGCAGCAAAGCAGCACATGTCTGGCGCAATAGACGCCATGTCAACGGTGGCTTCTTCCGTATACGGAAATTCGACCAACGTTGGACAAGTGATGCTCGGCAACGGCACTAAGGGCGGTGATAATCCTAACGCGAAGTTCATTCCAGATTTGGTTGTCTCAGCCTCCATAGACAATATCGTGGACCACATCGCTTCCACAAGATTCGGTTCAGGTTCTCTGACGGCTGCAACATTCCAGAATACCACGGGTATCAACTCCACATTGCTGTTCTGCCGTGCCACAGCTGATGAGTTCAACTACTCATCAAATCCCACCTTTAGGGACACAAGCGGCAATATCACGGTCATTGATCCAGGTAACAGCACCGGACAGAGATCATTTACCTTTGTGACTACAGTCGGTCTCTACAACTCCAACAATGAGCTACTTGCGGTCGCAAAGCTCTCGAGGGCTGTTGAGAAGAACGATGAGAAGGACCTATCTGTAAGAGTCAGGCTAGACTTCTGAGGCGGCGATGCAATGGCCATACTTCCGCTCACTAAAGACAACTTTGAAACAGTTGTCCTAGAGTTACACCCGAAACGGTCGTTCTCATCTTCTTCCCACGGAACGACTGGTTCTGTGTATGTGCTTGCTGAGAGGTCTAGCTACAACAAGGAGATGTTGGGTCTTGCCGCCTTCAATGATGGCAAGGCAGACGATAACAACCTCGAGTCTGTTAGGGAGCTGTTGTTCTCGAGCACAAGCTCGAACCTCTACGTCGAAACCCTTAGCTATTTGAACTCAGTCAATCAGACTCAGGTCACCGCGCGGCAGTCGAAGCAAGTTGAAGTCATACGCTTCATACCATCAAGCGATTTCACGAGTAACACTCTGAGAAAGTCTGTGACACGGGATGTGTTATTTCCATTCTACAGACCGACTTACACGACGGCTCACTGGGGTTTCACGAACTACCAGTGCTTGAATTTCTTCACGTCGTCGAATGTTCCATCATACAAGTGCCTGGCATATCCAGCTCCGACAGCCGGAAGCAGGAACGACTACAATGTCACAGGCAGCTTCACGTTCAGCTTCTACGTCAATCCAAGAAGCACGGTCATCAACGTTGGTGACAGTTACACCGCAGGCTGCATATTGCATATGTCATCTGCCTATGCGATCTCCCTGATCACGGGATCTCACATCGGACAAGATGGACGCCCTGATAAGTTCAGGATCATGCTCCAGCTCTCATCTAGCGCTGACACAAGCCCTTCTCTTATCAATCCCGACTTAACACCTCTCTCGCAGGTGTTCACAACTAGCGACAATTCTCTTTCTTTGAACAGTTGGCACCATGTTGCAGTTAGATGGGGAACTGATTTCAACGCTGGAACTGGATCTTTCTTCATCGATGGTGTCGAAGACGTGAGCTCGAGATTCACGCTTGGCACGTCCAACATCAACACCTCTGTAGACTCTTATGGCTTCAATCCAGTGATAGTCGGCAACTATCTGAACACTGGAGTTCTGGATGCCCAGAACAGGTTCTTCAACACTGGAGTGAGCGCTGACGAGGGAATATACGACGCTGGAGTGGCCAGCGACGTGACCACCAGTTGGCTAAACCTCCCGCTCAACGCCGAGTTGCACGATGTCAGGATCTACTCTAAGACCCTCACAAAGGGCGAAATTGTGAGCGCCTCTCTGCAAGGTCCCGAGAGCTACAACGACCTGCTCTTCTACTTGCCCGTGCAGTTCGTCAAAGAGAGCCCGACAAGAGACGTGTTAGTCACGCCGTTCCAATCAAAGTCTCGCGCCACAGAAGTCCCCTTCAACGAAGAGCTGGCGTTTGGAGTTCGCGGAAAGGACATCAACGCCGAGAACTACCTCCGCGAGATGGTCCAGGGAAGATACCCAAGAATGTTCTTCCTCACTTCTTCAGTGATAGACACAACGACTCAGACTTACACGGCAGACCAGTTTCTGTACGACATCTCTCCGTCAGCTCCATCGACAAGAGCGAGAAATTTGCTGATACTTCCGTGCGATAACGGAAAGTTTGCTCCAAACTTTAAGCTTCTCTCTTCAGGAAGCAATGACCGCTTTGTGAATGACACCGGAGCGCAAGACCTCACGATGGTGTCTCTTCTGAACCTGATCTCGACTTCTTCAATAAATCCTGGAATGCTACAGTCTAACCAGGACGGCACTGACAGCTCGGATCCAAGCGGCATCATGCAGGAGATGCTGGGGTCTTCTCCTGAGAATCCCGGGGTAAGTCCTGGCAGTGGCTTCACAATCCTCCAGCGCACAAGAGACAACTCTTCTAACGAAGTTGTGTTCTTCGACAGCTCAAACTTGTTCTACGGCAAGAGCATCAGGCCTGGCACAGTTGTTATAACTGACCCCTCAGTTACAGCCTCGAACTCCAGGGTTTCTATGACTCTAAAGGACGATGGGTACGGCAACCTGTTCAGGGCTGACAGCAACACGGAATCTGCCAAGTGGTCTTCGGTAGGAAACGTGCTGTATGATGAGGGCTTGATAGTGGTCAAGTCACCAAACATACTGCACTTTGGGAAGGACGAGTTCGAGGTATCGTTCGAAGGAGTTCAGAACCTCCACATACTGGAGCTCAATGCTCTCTCGATGCCAGGCATGATAAACTCCTCGTCGAATCCCTCATTTGTGACAGCCACACCATCAGCCAACGCCTCCGACACGGACACGAACTACACTGTGATATCTGGTCTTCTGATACACGATGAGAACTTGAACGTCATCGCAAGAGCAAACTTGGCTCAGCCAGCGGTGAAGAAGCAGAACGACAAGTACATGTTCAGGCTCAAGTTCGATTTCTAATCAGTTCCTGCAAGATACCTTTGAACATGATTCTAGGTCTAGACATATCGACTTCTTGCACAGGTGCTTCCATCATATCGAGCGATGGAGAACTGCTCCACACGATGGCAATAAAGCCTGGTGGAGACGACATGTTCCAGAAGGCGAACAGCTTCAGGATACAGCTCAGCCAGTGGCTTCGCCAGTGCAAGGTCACTAAACAGCACATAAGCGCTGTCTACATCGAGGAGAACCTGCAGGGATTCAGGCCGGGTCTCTCATCTGCTGGAACGCTCCTCACTCTGGCCAGATTCAACGGCGTGGCATCGTACATAGTGTTTCTGGAGCTGGGCATCGTTCCAGAGTACATCAATGTCACGGCAGCGCGGAAGCTGGTCTCCCTCAAGATAGACAGGACCCGTGACACCAAGGAGCAGGTGCTTGAGTGGGCCACCGCCAAGTTTGGCTACACTCCTACATCGAGAGCCGTGAAGACTGGCAAGAAGAAGGGTCAGATGGTAATCGAGACCCACCACTTCGACATTGCTGACTCAATTGTGATCGCGGTCGCAGGGCTTGAACAACGGAAGTCTGTAGATGTAAATTAGCGTATGGAAGTAAATCTCGAAGCCAAACTGCATTTCATCACTTCCATTTTTGGTCCAGGAGTAGTAAACAAAGGCGCGGTCGCCGTCGCCTGTCCAAAGTGCTCGAAAGACAATCCCGATAAGAAGAAGCTCATCATCCAGCTTGAGAATGGACTTCACCACTGTTGGGTCTGTGAACTCAAGGGCAAGACGCTTACGTATACTGTCAAGAAGTATGCGCCAGATAAGCTTGACATGTACCTCCGGATATTCGAATCGGGAGACTATGACAGCGTTCTAGCCGAAGAAGTCAAGGAGAAGGTTGAGCTGCCAAGCGACTTTGTGCCGCTCGGTCCGGCAGCCGACAGCCTCGATCCAGACATACAGGCATCTAGAGAGTATTGCCTGTCAAGAGGCTTGACAGAGCGTGATATCTGGTACTTCAAGCTCGGCGCTTGTTCTTCTGGAAAGTACCGACGTAGAGTGATCATGCCCTCATTTGATTCTGAGGGAGAGCTCAACTACATCACTGCCAGATCCATCGATCCTGAAAGCAAGTACAAGTACATGAACTCCAAGGCGGAGAAGAAGGGCCTCATCTTCAACGAGATCAACATCGACTGGAAGAAAGAGCTCACAATCGTCGAAGGGCCATTTGACTTAGTCAAGTGCGACAGGAACGCAGTGACCCTTCTCGGATCTGGACTCAACGAGGGCTATGAGCTCTTTAGAAAGATAGTAACAAACATGACTCCAGTCGTCCTGGCACTGGATCCTGACGCAAGGGACAAGTCAGAAAAAGTCTGCTCCCGTCTGTATTCATATGGAATTAGAGTTAGAGTTATGAACGTGGAGCCCTTTAAGGATGTCGGCGAGATGTCCAAGCAGGAGTTCCTTGCTAGGAAAGAGGCGGCCAAGATTTGGTCCCCTGAAGATCGCCTCCATCACCTCTTCACTAAGATAAGAAGCGGCTCGCTCATCTAATCGGAGAAACATGAAGTCATTTAGCTGCGTACACCTCTCTGACATCCACTTTCGAGGCCTGTCCAGGCACGATGAGTACCGAGAGGCGTTTGAGGACTTCTTCCTGAAGGCGAAGGATCTCAAGCCTGACGTCATCATGGTCGGTGGTGACGTTGTCCACTCTAAGACGCAGGGAATCTCGCCAGAGCTTGTCGATATTCTTGTCTGGTGGTTCTCCAAGCTCTCAGAGATTGCACCCACGCACATCATCTTGGGAAACCATGACGGTCTCATCACCAACAAGGACCGCCAAGATGCGATCAGTCCGCTGATCAACGCTCTGAACAATCCACGGCTCACGCTGTACAAGAAGTCTGGAGTCTACCCGACTGGCGTTCCAGGCTACAACTGGTGCGTCCTCTCTTGCTTTGATGAAGAAGGGTGGGCAGACGTCAAGCCTGTGCCGGGAGAGATCAACATTGCGCTCTTCCACGGCGCAGTTCGAGGTTCTCAGATCGACAGCGAGTACGAAATCGAGGGCGAGGTTGAGAACAACCTGTTCGAAGGTTTCGACTTCGGTTTCCTGGGGGACATTCACAAGTTCCAGTATCTTGATTCAGCAAAGAGGATCGCTTACCCAGGCTCCACGCTCCAGCAGAACTATGGTGAAGACCTCGAGAAGGGATTCCTGTACTGGCAGATCAGCTCGAAGGACAGCTACAGCTCGAAGTTCATTCCAGTCAAGAACCCCTCTCCGTTCATCACCATCGACTGGCAGGGCTCTGTCATGGAGACAGCTCGCCACGCCCTCCAGTTCCCTAACCGATCGAGGTTCAGGGTGCGGCACACCGATGCCCTTCCCCAGGCTGAGATCAAGCTGCTCTACTCTGAACTCAAGGAGCAGAAGAACGCGTCTGAGATCGTGTTTAAGTTCGATAACGATCTCCAGGCCGGATCAGTTGACACTGAGACGATATCGACTGAAGATCACAACTATCACAATCCTGCCAACATCTTGGAGCTCATCAAGCAGTTCTATAGCAACAAGCAGATTAGTGAAGAGACCTGGGAGAAGATCTCTGGAAAGGTCACAAAGTACTGCGACGAGATTGGAAAGTCTGATCCGGTCAGAAACGTCAAGTGGTCTGTGAATTCCATGAAGTTCGATAACACGTTTGGATACGGCAAAGAGAACTACATCAACTTTGATGGTCTCAGCGGAGTGATCGGCCTCTTTGGAAAGAACAGGATTGGAAAGTCCTCGATTCCTGGCACAATGATGTACGGTCTCTACAACTCCAATGACCGTGGCATCGTCAAGAACCTCCACGTGATCAACACTCGAAAGAGCCACTGCTCAGTGGAGCTGGACTTCACCGTCAATGGCCAGCAGTACCGACTTGAGCGCCAGACCGTCAAGAATCAGAATAAGTCTGGAGAGGTATCAGGTAAGACGCACGCCAACATCTTTCAGATCCTTCCAAACGGAAGCCTCAAGGACGTGAGTGGTGAGCAGCGCCGAGACACCGATGTCCTGATGCAGGAGCTCATCGGCACAAAGGAAGATTTCCTGCTGACTTCTTTCGCGAGCCAGGGCGAGATGAACAACTTCATTAAGCAGAAGTCCACGTTCAGAAAGAGCACTCTGGCAAACTTCTTAGACCTCGACATCTTTGACAAGATCTGCGACATGGCAAAGAATGAGTCACTGCCGACAAAGGCGCTCATTGATAGAATGCCGCAGCGCGACTGGAATGTTACAATCTCCGAGAAGAAGTCTGAGCTGGCGTCCCTCAAGAACGAACGCGCGGACGTAGAGTCTCAGCTGGAGAGCACAAAGTCCAGAATTGAAGTCTTGAAGAAGAAGTCTGCTGATCTTGGAGCAGACAAGCTTGTTACCAAAGAGGATGTGGAGAGGATCCAGCGAGCTCTTGATAACGCCAAGGCGCTTCAAGACCAATTGACACAGAATCTTGCCAAGTGTGATTCTGACATATCCGCCGCCAAGGAAAGGCTCACGAAGATCTCTGCGATCAAGAGCCAGTTTCCCATCGAGGAGCTGAAGGCAAAGCTTGCAGAGCAGAACGACCTCGAGAGGTCGATACTGAAGCTTGAGCACGAACTTGAGAGAGAAAAGATTGAGCTCTCAAGCCAGCAGAAGTCAGTCAAGCTGCTTGAGCAAGTGCCTTGTGGAGATGGCTTTCCTACATGCAAGTTCATCAAGGACTCGCACAAGAACAAGCTGACGCTTGACGACCAGGTAGCAAAGTGCGACCAGCTCAAGGATGGTCTCAATGCGATCAGAAAGACGCTGAAGAAGATCTCTGAAGAGAACTATGGCGAGAAGATAGAGAAGTACCAGAAGGTCCTCGACCAGGAGAATGCGACAAAGGTCTCTGTCGCCAACCTTGAGAGCGCAAAGGTGCGGATCACCAGGGAGCTTGACGACGCAAAGAAGGAAGTGGCCCGCCTGGATGACAATCTACTTGTCGCCAAGAACTCCGTTGTGGACGTCGGTGAGACCAGCGAGGTAAGCTCTCTGAAGAAGGAGCTGGCATCCCTTGATGATGCCCTTCGCAATGGTGACCAGCAGAGGGTCAGCCTCAGTGAGAAGATAGGCCTCACCACCTCGAACATTGCTCAGCTTGAGAAGGAGCAGAAAGAGTACCAGCGCCTGATCTCTGAGTGGACAGTGTTTGAGAACATTGTCGTTGCGACCAACAAGCGCGGAATCCCGCTCCAGGTCCTGTCAAGCGAGCTGCCCAAGATCAACTCAGAGATCTCAAAGATCCTCCAGGGTGTGGTCGGTTTCACAGTTGAGCTAGAGGCGGACCACCAGTCCAACTCCATGGATGTCTTCATCAACTACGGCGACTCCAGGCGGATCATCGAGTGCGCTTCAGGCATGGAGAAGATGATGGCATCTCTTGCGATCCGTGTCGCGCTCATCAATGTCTCCTCCCTGCCAAAGAGCGACATGCTCATCATTGATGAGGGCTTCGGTGCCCTTGATGAGATGAATGTCGAGGCCTGTAACAGGATGCTCCAGAGCCTCAAGCGGTGGTTCCGAGTGATATTCGTGATCTCCCATGTCGATGCCGTCAAGGATGCTGTTGACAACTTTGTGGAGATCACCAGCAACGGCAAGGACTCCAGAGTGCACTATGAGTGAAAGCAGAAAGATAGTAGAAGTTGGGAACGTCAAGATTGTCGTGGAGAACAAGCTCTCGAACAGGAATCCCCTTGCATGCCCCGTGTGCAAGATCCTTCTTCGCGACAGGAATGACATGCTCGCGCAGAGCTCTTATGGATGCTGCAGACTGTGTGAGATCGAGGTCGCATATCCCAACAAATCCAAGTGGATGTCTGGTTGGCGCCCAACGGGAGATGAATTAGAGGGGATCAGGAAAAAACGCAAGCAGGTTCCTAGTTATCTGCTGAGGACTTCACCATGCTAAGCATGCAACAGGTAAATCTGCTCGGAGAGATAATCAACTCTGACTTTGGAAAGGCTTCGTCAAACGACGGGACCTATGGGATCAAGCCGCACATTGCTGGAAACAGGCTGATCATAAACTACAATACGATGGCGTATCTCCCTGGCGAGAGGTCGATCCAGCAGAACATACCGATGCTGGCTGACCAGGCCAACCAGAGAGTGGATTCCCTGATCGCAGAGGTGAAGCTCGCGTACAAAGAAAGGTCTGGGCAGAACATCAAGTTGGCAAATCCTGGTATGTCTGATGCCGTAGAGTTTGTGCAGGCGTCATACAACAGCCCGCGCAAGGTGGTCCTCTACAAGAGAAAGTTCGTCTACGACCTGGGGTGATCCTTGACCACCCCACTTCAGAAAAAGAAGCAGATCGAAGAGATAATCAGGTGCGGCAAGGATCCAGTCTACTTTCTGAACAAGTACGTCAAGATCCAGCACCCCACGAAAGGAACGATACCGTTCAAGACGTTCCCATTCCAGGATGATTGCGTCAAGGACTTCATTGACCATCGCTTCAACATTGTTCTGAAGTCCAGACAGCTGGGTCTATCGACCCTTGTCGCCGGTTATGCCGTGTGGCAAGCGCTGTTCTACAAGGACAAGAACATCCTGGTCATTGCGACCAAGCTCTCTGTCGCAATGAACTTCATCAAGAAGGTCAAGACGGCAATTAGGGCTCTTCCGCCCTGGCTTGTCATGACGGACGTGGTTGGAGACAACAAGCAGGCGATAGAGTTTGGGAATGGCTCCTCCATCAAGGCGATCCCGACGTCAGAAGACGCAGGTCGTTCTGAAGCACTGTCACTCCTGATCGTTGACGAGGCTGCATTCGTTAGAGACTTCGACACTCTGTGGATGGGTCTCTACCCCACGCTATCTACCGGTGGTCGTGCGATCATCCTCTCCACTCCGAACGGTGTCGGAGGCCAGTACTATGACCTGTACGTCAAGGCTGAGTCCGGTGAGAACGAATTCCACCCGATAAAGCTCCCATGGGACGTCCATCCTGAGCGTGATGAGGCTTGGTTTGAGAAAGAGTCAAAGAACCTGACCCAGCAACAGGTCGCACAGGAACTCCTGTGCGACTTCTCCGCATCAGGTGACACTTTCCTCACGATCGATGATATCGAGTATCTCAGATCTCTGATTAGGAACCCGATAGAGAAGTGGGGTCCAGAGATGGGAGTCTGGGTCTGGAAATACCCGATGCCTGGCCACTCCTACATAGTTTCCGCCGACGTGGCTCGAGGAGATGGCGCTGACTACTCGACTTTCCATGTCATAGACACCAATGAGTCTGAGATTGTGGCAGAGTTCAAGGGAAAGTCTCCACCTGACCAGTTCGCAATCGTGCTAAATGAGGCTGCGCTGCGATACAATAAGGCGCTTCTCTGTCCAGAGAGCAACACATACGGATATGCTCTGCTGATGAAATTGTCAGAGCTCAGGTACCCTAACCTGTACTTTGAGAAGCAGAGTGACCGCTATGCCTTCATGTACGGTGACGGGTCGATATCGAAGGCAGGATTCTCTACTCAGGGTCCATCTCGCGCAAAGATTCTCACGAAACTCGAAGAGATTGTGAGAAATAAGAACATCAGGAGCTACTCATCGAGGCTCTATGACGAGATGAAGACCTTCATCTGGAAGAACAACAAGGCTCAGGCCATGAAAGACAAGAATGATGACCTTGTCATGTCCCTTGCTATTGGAGTCTGGCTGTTTGAGGTCACTCCACACAACAAGCAGGCTGTCGACATCAATATGGCGATTCTCAAAGCTATGTCCGTCAACCGTGGCGGGACAGGTGAGGCTCTTGATCCATTCCTCTCGCACGCTGCGAAGGCTGGAAAGCCCGTTGTATGGTCTGGTGAGCTAGGAGTCCCAGGTCCAGACAGCGGAACGAGGGCACCGGTCGGCCCCGTCGATTTCAGGTGGCTTTGGTCATAGTAGTTTATGTCTAGCCGTCTGTGGTGATATTTACATCATTAGAGTGGGTTGATGGCAGACAATCAAGCTGGGCTTTTTAGGAAGCTCACACAACTATTCAGGTCTGGACCGACTATCAAGCGTCGCGTCAAGGACTTTAACTCAAAGACCGGTCCTGGTACCAGCTCACTACAAGCATTTAGACGTGCTCACAGTGATGTTTACACCAGCACAATGAGCGCATATGGCTCATTCGACCGCATGTCGAGGTACTCTGACTTCTCGGAGATGGAATCCACTCCGGAGATAGCCAGCGCGCTTGACATTTACGCTGAAGAGAGCGCAAGCAGCGATGAGAGGGGAACAATCCTCCACGTGCACTCTGACAACAGGAAGGTCAAGGAACTCCTCGACACTCTGTTCATAGACACACTCAACGTCAACTTCAACCTCCCGATGTGGGTCAGAAATCTCTGCAAGTACGGAGACTTCTTCGTGTTTAATGACGTCTCGCCTGAGTACGGCGTCATCGGAGCCTACCCGATCCCAATTTCTGAGATCGAGAGGGAAGAGGGGTTCGATCCGAAGGATCCGACGGCTGTCAGGTTCAAGTGGATGACGCAGGGCAACCAGACGCTTGAGAACTGGCAGGTCACGCACTTCAGACTGCTTGGAAATGATGCATTTTTGCCCTACGGTTCATCAGTCCTTGAGTCTGCCAGGAGAATATGGCGCCAGCTGATCCTGATCGAGGACGCGATGCTTGTGTACCGCGTCATCAGGTCTCCTGAGCGCCGAGTATTCTACATCGATGTTGGAAATGTGCCTCCAGAGAACGTTCCTGAGTACCTCGAGCAGGCAAAGAACTCCCTGAAGCGCTCTCCAGTGGTAAACAAGCAGGACGGAAGGGTCGACCTCCGCTTCAATCCCATGTCAGTTGACGAGGACTACTTCATTCCGGTCCGCGGTGGTGACTCGGGCACAAAAATTGACACACTTGCCGGCGGTCAGAACACGACAGCGATCGAAGACGTTGAGTACATCCAGAAGAAGTTGTTCTCGGCTCTAAAAGTCCCGAAGGCTTACCTCGGCTACGACGAAATGTTGAGCTCGAAGGCAACTCTGGCACAGGAAGACATCAGGTTTTCAAGGACGATCACGAGAATCCAGAAGACGATAATCGCAGAGCTCAACAAGATTGCCATGGTTCACCTCTATGCGCACGGATTTGAGGGTGAGCAGCTTGTAGACTTTGAATTGAAGCTCAGTAACCCATCTTCTGTTGCCCAGCAGCAAAAGCTTGAGCTCATCAGCACCAGATTTGACATCGCGGGTAAGGCTCCTGAGGGTTTGGTCGACAGGAAGTGGATCCGTAAGAACATCATGGGCTTCACCGATGATGAGATCAACGAAATCGAAGATGGTCGCAAGAAGGACAAGGTAAACGACGCTGGAGTTGAGAGCGCCGGCACCGCGGGTGGCGATGCTGGTGGCGGAGCCGCTCCGGCTGGTGGCGATACTGGCGGAGGAGATGCTGGCGGTGGCGAGGCGGCTGGCGGACTCTTTGCAGGCGACAGAAAGCGTGGCACAGTCCTATCTGGAGGACCAATCAAGCCCTCTGGAAGGTCGAGATTTAAGGAAGCCGACAACGACGAGGACAATCTTGATGAGGAAGATGACGACGATGTCGTGATCCCTATGTCCATCAAGGACGCTGATGCTCCGGTGAAGGTCGACAGGATGGTCAAGAACATCTGGAATGAGCCGATGGCTAAGTCTAGGAAAAAGAGTGGCGGTCCCGCAAAGACCCATATGCCAGATTTTGCCAGTATGACCGGTGCAGGTAGGAACACACGCAGTAGAAACTCAATCAACAAGCCGTTCGGCGACGACATTATGAAGAATCCCTTCTCTGAGTCGCTTGAAGGCGAACTCTCAAAGCAATTTGCGAAAGCAGATGCCCCAACAGAAAGGCCTAGACTTGATCGCGCAGCCCTAACGATGCTCAATCAGCTCAGGGGAAGTATAGATATAAGAACGAGAGGAGTCCTTGCCGAAGGGGAAGAGAACGATTTCGAAGTAGACTTTGAGGAAAACAAAGAGAGTGACAATGGCTAAGCACAACAAGAAGCGGAATGTTGGCATAATCTATGAACAGCTATTGCTGTCGATGTCCAACGCGATCGTTGAGAATGATATGGCCAAGGTCGAGTCGATCAAGGGCATCATAAAGAAGCACTTCAAGCAGGGAACTGAGCTGTACAAAGAGTTCCGACTCTTCAACGCTCTCATAAAAACCACAGTGCCTTCTGATTCCCTGGCAACGAGGATTTTGGAAGAGTCCATGAAGGCGGCGCGCAATCATGACCCAATGAAGCTAGAGAGGGAGAAATCCCTGCTCATCAAGGACGTGAACTACATCGTCAATGAGTCTAGCTTCTACGACCAGAAGGTAAACGCCTACAAGTCATATGCGACCATCCAGACCCTCTTAAACACTTGGAGAAGCGCAAGTCCAGACATTGCTATTTCTGCCGAGTATGAATCCAAGGTGTTTGGCATGCTGAGGGAGGAGAAGTCGGTGGCTGACCTGAGCAAGGAGCCGAAGGCTGACAAACTGACTCTTAGAATCATGCAAGAGAAGTTCAACAAGAAGTATGGCGCTCTCCTCAATGAAGAACAGTCTGAGCTGATGCGATCATACATCTTTGGTGATGGCACGAAGGCTAAGAAAGTCATGAAGTCGATCAAGGAATCAGCAGAGAAGAGCCTCTCCAAATACAAGAGAGAGTGCGGAAACAAGGTTTTGCTTGAGAAGATCGACAGGGTAGAATCAGGCGTCAAGATCCTGAACGAGAATGTTCTCGATGACGATCAGGTCTCTAGGTTCCTGCTCCTGTCGAAGCTCAAGGACGAGATAATGGAGTCGAAGGATGCAGAATAACCTAAAGCTCATCACGGACTGGGCTCCGTTCGAGTACACAGTAAATCAGATCAAGGAATCTCGCGACAAGAATGGCGGCAAGATCGTCATGCGAGGCATCCTTCAGAAGTCTGACACCCTCAACCAGAATGGCAGAGTCTACCCGAGAGTGATTCTGGAGAGAGAGGTCAGAAATTACCAGAAGTTCATCAAGGAGAACCGCGCACTTGGAGAGTGCGATCACCCTGAGTCTTCTGTCGTTGAGCTGAAGAATGTCTCTCACATCGTCAGGGAAGCCCACATGGAAGGCGACGTCTGCTACGGAACCGTAGAGCTCCTCGACACTCCGTCAGGAAAGATTCTCCAGAGCCTCGTTGAGTCTGGCGTAACGCTGGGTATTTCATCGCGCGGCGTAGGATCAACGAAGAGAGAGGGAGACTATCAGGTCGTCCAGGACGACTTCCAGCTGATCTGCTGGGACTTCGTATCAGAGCCCAGCACTCCAGGCGCCTTCATGATGAGAGAGGGAGTCGAAGTCTCCCGTCGAGACCTGAACAGAGTCTTCAATAAGACCGATAGGATCGACCGAATCTTTAACGACATCTTGGACTGGAAGAAGTAATGTCAACCAATTGGCCAAATCTCAATCACAATTACGTTCCTGAGTACCAGCAGTCCGTAATCCCATACGTGACTTCATCTGTTACTACAGCCAATGGTATCACCTCTGTCACATTTCCATATGTTGCTCGCTGGGTCGTGATCAGCAACCAGGGCACCAGCGCGACAAGAGCGGTATCAGATAACCTTGCTTTCGGTTTCTCCCTCACGGGATCCAATGGTGGAAACAAGTTCATTGTCCAGGCTGGTCAGACCACACCGAGACTAGAGGTGAAGTGCACCACGCTGTTCTTCTCTGGCTCCTCATCGGCTGTACCGTTTAGCATTCTTGCCGGACTGACAAATATCCCAGCAGGCTCTCTGCCTGCGATCAGCGCCTCCAATGGCGTTCTCGGAGTCGGTTGATGAGTAAGCTCTCCAGAGATGAGCTCAAGTCGATTGTCAAGGAGTGCCTTGTCGAGATCCTGAGCGAAGGTCTTGTGAGCTCAAGCTCCAAGATTGCTGAATCGAAGTCTTTGCGTCAGGCGCTTCCAAGACCCGCAATGGCAAATAAGATGCCAGACCAGGCTGAGTTCCGCAGGAAGCTGGCTGAGAACACTAGGGTCGGACCAGCATCACAAGTAAATACGCATGCCCAGACAATTGCAAGAGTGACCAGCGATCCAATACTCGCCGATATTCTTGCGGACACAGCAAATACCACGCTGGTGCAGATGATCCAGGCTGAGAAGAATCCGGGGCTAGCTAGTCTCAGAGAGGGAAGCGTGGATCAAGCGACGCTCAAGGTAGCCAACTCAGATCCTGCAGACCTCTTTGAGGGCGCCGGCAATTGGGCAAATCTGGCGTTTATGCCAAAGAGGGGCGGTCCAATCTAGTATTGAAGTTGGTTTTACCGCCAGCAGAATATGTAATCTTGCTGCTTAGCACGGAGTAAAAATGTCACGTAACGTAAGATCACTCACCCCAGCACTGCTCAGGAAGATCGTTCTTGAAGAGCGTGCAAAGCTCATGGAAGTCCTCGAGACCGGAAAGGAGCACCCTGAAGATGTCGACGCCGATGAGACCGACGCGGACGGCTATGCCGACACGCTCGAGAAGGACATCGACCACTACAAGGCTCTGAAGATCCATGAGGCCCGCCTTCGCAACCAGCTCAGGAAGATCTCAGAGTCCAAGGTACGTCTCGGTCGCAAGATCCGCAGAAACGCCTAATTAGTGAATAGGACAAGGAGATAAGAGATGCCAACAGGAACACAGGGAACAGTTGAGGTAGTCCGTAAGGACACGTCACTATCAAAATCAGACACTGCCGTGCTCAAGAGCTGCTTTCCTGCTAGCCCCGTTGGCGTAGAGGAGCCTCTTACCATCGCGGCCAACAGGCTTGAAAGCAAGTTGCACCAGTACTACCAGACAAATGTTCTTGACGGAGACGTCGAAAATGGCCTGTTTGGTAGCACGGTTCACATGGACTACTCCAAGAATGGAGCCCCTGACTGGGGCGATGTCCCGACAGGCGCCGCTGGCCTACCAGCCTCTGCTTGGACGCCGAATCCAGTCTCCCCGGGGCCTGGAAGCATAAACCCCGCAGACAAGGTGGCGGCACCTGCCGATTACGGCACTACAGCCACCGACTCTTCCTACGGAGTCTTTGCAACTGGCGTTGGTGCTTCGCCCTCTGAGGCTTCTAAGAAGCAGTCCACGTCTAAGCTTGGTGACTACATGTCAGGAAAGTCCGCAGGGTCAAGATAACGTGAACCACTACTTCAGGGACAGTAAGGGCGTCAACACTGTCTCTGGACGCGGACACATCAACAACATCCCCAATGCGGCGGATGCAAAAACCGACTTGGGTTATGGGACTCTCAAAGCAAAGTTCCATAACCCTCGCGCGTATTACCAGTACGACTACGAAGCGTCTCCGGCTGAAGATACTGAAGCCGCCGATGAGATCGATGATGAGACCTACGAGGCGGTGCTCTCCAGGCTCTCCACGTACAATCCTGGTGACCCCTATGCAAAGAACAAGGTCGATCCGTTCACGTTCGCCGGCGCGGCAACCAAGCTCTCTGAGACCTCCACCTCAAAAGGCATGGTGCCGTTTCCAAGGATGTACCAGGGAAGACAAGCAGTTGCCGGCGGTACAGCGCCAGTCTACCCTCAGGGACCCACTGACGGCTTCAGCTCCAGGATAAGGCCAACGGGAACAAAGCTTGGTTTCTCCAAGCCACCATATCCGCAGTTCGAAGAAGAGGACTATGATCCGCTCTCGCTCAGCGACATAATGGAAAAAGATCTGGATGAAGACCACCTCAATGACATTTTGCGCAAAACCCGCAAGGTGACATCGCAGAATCGCAGATAGCGTAGGAAGTCTCTGCTGGATCGTAATAGATAATCTTGAGCAATCATCTGAGGAAGGAATGAGCATCAACATATTCCAGGAAGCAGTTATCGAAGCCAGGCAGCTTAGAGAGCTCGCTGAGAATAACGCAAAGAACAAAATCCTTGAGGCCGTCACGCCGAGGATCCAGCGCCTGATTGAGGCTGAGCTGGTCGGTGAGGAAGAGGACTCAGAAGGTAGTGATTCCATGGACATGGAGATGCCCGATGAGGCGTCGCCTGAGCCAGACACAACTGGCGGAGAGTCAATTGACCTCTCCAGCCTAGCCACACCCGCAATGTCAGATCCGAGCTCCAAGCTCTCGATCTCCGTGCAGGGTGATCTCAATCTCAATCTCGAGGGTGACAAGTCCAGAAGGAACCTGATCCTGAATAAGGAGAGCCTAAACAGGTCTGCGGCGAAGTCTCGAATCCTCAAGTTAGCGGGCAAGGCAATAAACCTGCAGGAGGCACTCAAGGGAGTTGACCTCCGGAATGTATCAGCCACTGAGCGCAAGACGGCAATCCTATACTATGGGAGGCTGTTGCACGAGGCGGCAACTTTGCTCGGCAGCAATATAGTTATGACAGAGTCGAGAGGCTCTAGGCTCAAGAGACTTTTGGACGCAACACTTTTGGAGATTAAGAACATGGCTAACAGAAGAGACACAGCGGCCTTCAAGAAGCTTTTCTTGGAGATGGTCGGTGAGACTGGAATGCACGACGAGGGAATGCACGACGAGATGTACGAGGCCGACGACGAAGAGGGCGGCGACGAGCTCGACCTCGGAGACGACGAGGGCGGCGATGAGGACATGGGCGACGAGGGCGGTGACGTCGACGTCGACGCCGTGAAGTCCGCCATCGAGCAGCTTGCCGGCGCGGTCGGAATGGAAGTCTCGGCCTCTGATGAAGAGGGTGGCGAAGAGGAAGAGGAAGGCGGTGAGGAGGAGACGGTCGAGGAGGCTGTCCGCCGTGCCACCCGCGCTCTTGTCGAAGCCCGCAAGAAGAAGACCAACGAGTCTGACAAGAAGAAGGCTGAGACCAAGAAGAAGAAGGAAGCCGACAAGAAGAAGAATGAGGCCAAGAAGAAGAAGGACGAGGCAAAGAAGAAGAACGAGACTCGCGCTCGTGCTCTCCGCGCCATGGGCCTCATGGAAGGCGCCTCTGAGGACGAGGTTGATGAGTGCGATGACGGTGACATGATGGAGGCCGAGGATGAGGCAGCCGAGGACGAGAAGGTCTACGAGATCGACGAGTCCATGATCCGCCGTGAGCTCGGTCGCCTCCGCAATCTTCGCGAGAGCCGTCGTCCAGTTTCCCGCCGTGGCCGTCGCCTCTATGAGGGCGAGGCCGTCGCCGCCGCCGGTTCATTCGGTGGTGGTGAGGTCGGCGATGAGATGTTTGTGGACGTTGACGAGGACACCCTACTCAACGCCCTAGTCGATGAGATCGGTGATGCACCGGTGCCGAAGAAGATGGCTTCTGAGTCGCGCCGTCGTACCGCCTCCGCTGAGCGTCGCGCCCAGGTTGCTGAGGCGGCGGCTGACAAGCTCAAGCGTCAGATCTCTGAAATGAACCTTTTCAACGCGAAGTTGCTGTTCGCAAATAAGCTCATGCAGAATCGTGAGCTTTCGAACAACCAGCAGCGCGCTGTGGTCGAGGCGCTCGACGGCGCCAAGACAATCCGTGAGGCGAAGCTTCTCTATGAGAGCCTCAGCTCCTCACTCCGTAAGTCGTCAACAAGTGGCTCTCTAACCGAGAGCAACAACAGACTGCTCGCATCTTCTTCCAGATCAACCCGGTCCGGTGCTCCGGCCAATAGTGGTGTTGAGGTGGACCGCTGGGCAACCCTCGCCGGCATCAGAAACGGCGGCGAGTGATCTCGAATCTATAACCCAATCAGGAGAATAAAAATCATGTCTAAGTTTTCATTAGACCAGCTGACTGAGGGGATTCGCCAGCGCCACGTTGGCTCCCAGAACCGTCACCTGGTAGAGAAGTGGAGCCGCACAGGCCTCCTCCGTGGTCTCGAGGGCACTGGCCGCGAGAATATGGCAACCCTCCTGGAGAACCAGGCTGCCCAGGTCCTCCGCGAGGTGAACTCACTCGGAACTGGTGGCGCTAGCGCCTCTGACTCCGGTGATATCCGTGGATTCCAGAACGTCGCGTTCCCGATCGTCCGTAGGGTGTTCGGCGGACTCATCGCCAACGAGCTCGTCTCGATCCAGCCGATGAGCCTCCCGTCAGGCCTCCTGTTCTACATGGACTACACCTATGGTACCAACCAGGGTGGACTGGACGCCGGCTCAGCGGTCTACGCCACTGGCTCATCGATCTACACCTCACCGACAGGCAAGGGCATCCAGAGCGGATCTCTCGCGGTCGGTGGTCAGTACGACCTCGCCGGCTCTGGCTACTCCAGGGTCCGCAGCTCGGTCACTGGCGTTAACAACGTTGGCACCAACGGCGCTCGCGGTGCATACCGTGGTACGAACACGATCACTGCCGGCACCGTGGCCTTCGCCACTGGTACTGACGGTCGTCTCCTCGGATTCGATCCCCAGGTCACCAACGCGATCGAGAACAACTCGGCTGGCGCAGGCGCTTCGACTGGTGACGGCGTCTACTCCTTCGTGATCTACCCGACAGCTGGTCTCAACAACTGCGACGGTACGATGATCAAGGACGTGGCACTCGTCTCGTCAACTGCGACGATTGGCGCCCAGATCGGCCTCGCGCCGATCAGCGGCGACCTCCAGCAGGGCATCGGCGTCTACAACGTCCGTCGCCTTAACGAGCTCGGCACCTACTCGGGTGGCGTCTTCACAGCGAACCCCCTTGCACCCCTCTCCGCTTCCACCACGGTTGTGAAGATGGTTGTTTCCGGTGCGCTCAGCCAGGTAGACATGAGCTCGAACTTCAAGGTCGACTTCGTTGTCGGTGACCAGTTCAGCGCTAACTCGACCGATGGTTCCGCGATCACGATCCCGGCCTTCGAATCGACGTTCAGCACCGGCGCGGCCAACCCCACGATCCCGGAAATCGACATCAAGATCGAGTCGATCGCAGTCACCGCTCAGACCCGCAAGCTCCGTGCTCGTTGGTCCCCGGAACTGGCGCAGGACCTCAATGCATACCACTCGCTGGATGCTGAGGTTGAGCTCACCCAGATCCTCTCCGAGCAGATCGCGCTTGAGATTGACCGCGAGGTCCTCAACGACCTCGTCACCGGCGCCAAGACGAACTTCTTCTGGTCGCGCAGCCCAGGCAAGTTCCTCAACAAGCGCACCGGCGCTGAGATTGCCCGTGGCAACACGCTCAATCCGGGTCCGGCGTTCACCGGTACGGTCCGCGAGTGGTACGAGACCCTCACCGAGACGATCATCGACGTCGCCAACGAGATCCACAGGTTGACCCTGCGCGGCTCGGCGAACTTCATCGTGGTCTCCCCTGAGGTCGCCACGGTTCTTGAGGCCTCCGTCCTCTACCGCCCGAACTACAGCATCGACGGCTCCGGCCAGGTCGGCGCTCCGTTCACCATCGGCGCAGAGAAGGTTGGTACCCTCTCGAACCGCTTCACGGTCTACAAGGACCCGTACTTCCCGCGTAACAAGATCCTCGTCGGTTACAAGGGCGGAAGCTACCTGGAGACTGGATACGTCTACGCTCCGTACGTCCCGCTCATCGTCACCCCGACGATCTTTGCTCCGGAAGACTTCACCCCGCGTAAGGGCGTCATGACCAGGTACGGCAAGAAGATGGTCCGCTCCGACTTCTACGGCACGGTCACCTGCACAGACATGAACATCATCTGATGTTCTAGCCTCCAGGCACTGGTCGGCCACCTTCGGGTGGTCGATTCAGTTTTTGTGGTATATGTAATGACAAGCCCAATCCAGTGATCACCTGACACCGACGGGGGATTGGAAGCATTCGGAGCAAAGGAGGATCACATGCCAAAAGTAACTTATGATGCAGCAAGGGGACTCGTCCAGGAGTCCGGTTCTGGTATTCAGTTTGAGACGATGCCGTTCTCTCCAGTCCAGGCTCTCAGCACAGCCTCGAACGGCGGTGACGCCACGGTCTCAGCACCAGGTGTCTACCTGTTCAACGCTGGCGGAGCAGCAACTGGCTCGATGCCTCTGGCGTCAGCATATCCCGGCTCGATGTTCATTATCAGGGCTGGTTCTGCCCACGCCTACTCTCTGACTGGCTCGGCTGAGGCTGTCGGAACCAAGGTGTTCACAGACGCAGCGGACGGCAAGATCGGCAGCAAGCTCACGCTCAACAACATTCTCGGCTCATCTGTGGCGCTAGTCTCAGACGGCAAGAGCTACCTCATCATGGCGTCAAGCGGCTCCCTCACCGTCGGCGGCACCTGATAGATCAAATCTTCGCAGGCTCCAGGAATCCTTTAAGTTTCCTGGAGCCTCGATAATATCTGCCAGGAGGAAAAATGGCAAAGAACACTGTTACTACCCCAGCCACTGAGAGCCCTGTTGAGACCGCCGTTGCCACCACGGCTGCAACTGATGCCACCGTTGACCTCGGAGCTGTCGAGAAGCGTTTGGCCCTTGTAGAGGCAAAGCTCGATGATCTGGCGAAGACACTCGATGCTCTCAAGGTGGCCGCACCAGCTGATAGCTCTGGACTTGCAAGTGCGCTAGCAGCGCTTGAAGCCCGCGTAAGCAATTTCATCGGTCGCGGTCGATAAACTAACGATCAACAAACCCAAGCCCCGTTAGCCAGCGTCTCGTGTGCATACATAAGACTATAGGCTAACGGGGCTTTCATGTCATCAATGTTCTACCAGACTCTCTCACCTACGCCGTTCGGCTTCTTTGACTCTGATGCAGATTTCCAGAGCGAGGCTGATGGCCTGGTGAAGTTTGTTAAGCGTAAGCTTGGAGATGACATACTCAGCGTCGAGCTCACCAAGAAGCAGATCTGGGCCTGCTTTGAAGAGGCCACGCTGGAATATGGTAAGATCATCAATGAGTACCAGGCCAAGTCCCAGATGGCGACGCTCATGGGAACTCCGACAGGAAGCAATCACCAGCACAAGTACCTCCACCAGTCCCTGGACTTCTTCTTGCGCCTCTCTCAGCCTTACGCCCAGGAGGCGGCAATCGGCGGCGGGGTCCACAACACAATCTCTGGATCAATACAGCTTTCGAAGAACATCCAGGATTACGACATCTACGAGAATCTTGTCGATGGAGACGGAAACAAGATATTCAGCTCCAGCATGAACCCGGGTGGCAAGATGAAGATCTATGAGATCTTTCACTTCTCTCCACAGGCTGCGTATCGATTCTTCGACACCACATCAGCGATCAACTACCTGAACAATGAGTTCAGCTTTGAGTCGTTCACCCCTGAGACCGTGTTCTACGTCCTCCCGACGTTCGAGGACGTCCTGCGCGGTGGCCAGCTCGGTCTCTCCAACAGGGTCAGGCGCTCAAACTACTCTTATCGGACCAGCGGAACTCAGATCAGGATCTTCCCGACACCTACGCAAGATATCCCACCAAAGCTCTGGTTCAGGGTGGGATTCCAGAGCAAGCCAGACGAGGCTGCCTTCAATGACCCGACAATCTATGGCACTAACAGCCTCGCCACCGTCTCGTTTGGCAACATACAGTACAAATTCATCAACTCCATCGGAAGACAGTGGATCAGAGAGTACACACTGGCTCTGTCGAGAGAGATCCTCGGACTTGTCAGAAGCAAGTTCGGAACTGTGCCGATCCCTGGAGGAGATCTCCAGCTCAACGGCACTGACCTGATCAGTCAGGCCAGGGAAGACAAGGAGAAGATGTACACCCAGCTCAAGGAGCTTCTCGACACCATGACGTATGACAAGATGCTTGAGACCGAGGCTAGCAAGGTTGACAACCTGATGAAGGTTCTCAAATCTGTGCCAGTCCCGATGGGCAAATGCATCGTGATAGGATAACCCATGGCAAGACTCTTCATCACCCCGAGAGAGATTGATTTCATCTCGGACATCACCAAGGAAATCATCAAGGACGTGGTTGGCCAGAAGGTCTACTACTACCACGTCCGGGAAGATGTCTCTGAGGTGCATGACGTGTATGAAGAGGCGATCGAGAAGGTCTTCAACGAGCCCATCGAGCTCGATGCCAGAGTGGAGTGGCAAGACCCAGAGACCTCAACGACAAACTTCGGTGTTGACCAGTTCAGGTCTGCGACCGCATATATGCAGTACTCTGACCTCCTCGATAAGGAGGTCGAACCGCAAGAGGGAGACTTCCTGAGCTTCGGACAGTTCTTCTACGAGATACTGAAGATCAACATCGACCAGATTGCGTTTGGACAGGTTGAGTACCCTATCGGATTCAAGCTGGAGCTCAAGCAAGCCCGTAAGGGAATTATCGATCGGAAGCCGAAAGGACCAACGGAACAGATCTTCACAGATCCGGATGCCGTCCAGGACACATTCGTACAGCAGAGAGGTTTCGAGGAGAACTCGCTTGGTAAGACGGCTGACAAGAGGAAGCTCATCGATCAGGGCAAGCTCGACCTACCAGAAGATGGTCCACGCGAAGTCTCTCCGAGAGGTGATGACGGTGGTTTCTCATCGTCCTTCTATGATGATGAGGTTAACTGATGTCGACTAAGCACCAGACGGGCGCAGAAAGGATCACGCCAGAGAACTCTCTCAATGGCGAGATTGTCATACCCTCATGCTCTGTCGAAGATGTTGACAGAGCAATGTTTAATCTCTTTGACCGAGACCTAGAGCTCCAGTACGAGAAGCAGGGAGAGACAAAGAGAGTCCCGGTGGTGTTTGCCACTGGAGAAAGATTTGCCTTGCTGCGGCGCAAACTCCCCCTGAGAGACAAGTCTGGCACCCTTGTGCTTCCTGTGATTTCTATAACACGCAGTGGCATCGAGAAGGACATCTCCCGCGGGATGGGTACAAATCAGCAAAATGAGATCGTGATCAAACGGCGAATCTCTGAGAAGGATCCTGAGTACCAGAGATTGATAAACAAGGAAAGAATCCAGAACGAGCCAGAGAGAGCCACCAGCGCAAACTACATCTCGCAGATCAGCGGCTTACCAGATGGTGCCGGCGCTCTGCCAGGGACAGTGGCCACTCGCCGCAGGATTCCCACCAACGCCACAGCGCCCAGCATCACCAACAACACTGAGCGCGGAATCTATGAGATTATAACGATTCCAGCGCCAAGGTACTTCCTCGTGACCTACGAGATAAGCATCTGGACCCAGTACACGCAGCAGATGAACGACCTACTCACGGTGTTCCTGAGCTCTGGTCACACCAACCAGGTGCAGACCTTCAGGATCGAGTCTCCGAAGGGATACTACTTCGTGGCGTATCTCAACTCTGGCGTCAGCTCTGGGAACAACTTTGACAACTTCTCAGAAGATGAGAGGATTGTCCGTGCATCTTTCACGATGGACGTCGTGGGTTACATCATAAATCCCAAGTATCCTGGCTCGAAACAGTCCGTCAAGAAGTACTACTCTGCGCCAACTGTGAGCTTTGACTTCGTTCAATCCAGTGGCGAGATCTCAAAGATCAAGTCAGGTGGAGTCAAAAGCACAGACGTACAGTCGTTTGTCCTTGAAGACGTCAGGCCAGATGACGAGCCAGCGCAGACCACACTCATACAAGAGCGCGGAACCGTGAGCGGTGATCCATACTATGATGTGACCAGCATTGGTGGAACTAGCGCGGGCAAAGATGCACTCACAATAGCAAGAGAATATGTAGATCCAACCACGGGACTCTTGGTTCGCCAGAATCTCAAGCCAATTGGAAGAAACAAGCGAGTCGGAGAGACGGTTTACAGGGAGCAGATTTTTACAGATCTCGGATCCCTAGTCTTGGAGCAGGGAGAGGAATCTTGACGCTCGGCCTGATACTTATGAAAGACCGCAAATCGTAAAAGGAGATTAGGATGGCTGAACAAACATTTCGTTCTCCCGGCTTTTTCGAGAGAGAGATCGACCTCTCTGCTCGTCAGCAGGCCCCAACTGGGACCCCGGCCGGAATCATTGGAACGGCAGAGAAGGGTCCCGCATTCGTGCCTGTCACTGTCGGATCTTTCGCAGACTTTGAGACCAAGTTCGGCACCCTTGATCCGGATCGCCATGGACCATACGCTGCCCGTGAATACCTGAAGAACAAGGACGCAGTCACGTATCTCCGAGTTCTCGGAGCTGGCGCCAACGAGTCGACGACAGACATGACGAACACCTCCACCTACGGAATCGTCAAGAATGCCGGATTCAAGGTGGCCAGCGTGGCGGCTGATGTGTCTGGCGCCTCTGCACGAGGCACTGTCACCTTCCTATGCGCAAAGCACTACGTCTCTGCCTCTGAGGCGGTCGCTTTCCCTGCCTTCTCAGACAACGCCAGCGTCAACACTGCGACCTCTCCGAATCTGGTGAGGGCTGTCCTGTTCTTCACCACAGCCTCCCGCGGCGTGGTTCTGGACCACAACCAGACCGTCAATGCCTCGAACGTCAACGCCAGCGACAACCTGGCGACCGTCAGCGACCTCACAAACTTCAAGTTTATTGTGTCCTCAAGCGAGGGCTCTGTGTTCTCGAACGACGACGGTGTGGCAGGCGTAAGGGTCTACAGCGCTTCTCTGAACCCGCACAGCAACAACTACGTTGGAAAGATACTCAACACCGATCCGAGGAAGTTCCAGGAGCTCAACCACCTTCTCTATCTCGACTTTGCAGTCGAGAACGAGCTTGCTGGCGTCGATCTCGGAGCAAACTCCATCGCACTGATCTCTGGTTCTAGCTCGACAAATCCCGTTGGACTCTCAGACTCCTGGACCAACTCATTCGGACGCTTTGACACGAGATTCACGACGCCACAGACGACCGAGTTCATCTCCCAGCCCTACGGAAAGGTGGAGTTTGACCTCTTCCACTTCGAGGCGCTGAGCGATGGCGTTTACGCCAACGACAAGGTGAAGATCTCGATAGCGAACATCCGCGCCTCTACTGATCCGAATTACGATTACGGAACCTTCGAAGTCCAGGTCCGCCGCTTCGACGACACCGATACCAACCCTGCAATCCTCGAGGCCTTCCCTGCCCTCACTCTCGATCCAAACAGCGAGAAGTACATCGGCAGGATAATCGGAGACTACGCTGCAAGGTTCAACTTCGACTCTACTGACGAAGACGAGCGCCGAATCGTTATATCTGGCAAGTACCCGAACCGCTCGGCATTCGTGAGAGTGGTGATCAACTCTTCGATCGATAGGGGAGAGGTTCCTGCCGATGCCCTTCCGTTCGGATTCCGTGGAATTCCAGTCCTCAAGACCACAAACAGCATGACGGACCTCGGCCACTCTGCCCTCGCCTTCGATGGCACGACCTTCGGCTTTCCAGCAGTGGTCAGGACCTCGGCTCTCGCGGCGACAAACCTCACGGGCTCCATCGTTCCTCCTCTCCCGCTCCGATTCAAGGTCACGCGTGGAGAGACCAACATCTCTCCGTACTTTGCTGGACAGCCGGGCAAGAACGAGAGGGTCGATGCCAGGCTCTACTGGGGAACAAAGTTCGAGTCTCTCCCGCTCACGTCCTCTACTGAGAACGCGATCTACAACCCGAACTCCTCAGACATGCTCAACCCGCTCCTGACGGCTTACAGCAAGTTCCAGGGAATCTTCAAGCTCGACAACCTCGTGACGGGCTCTGGCGCCGATGCGTTCAACAATAACAAGTTCACGCTCGCCAAGGTCGCTTTCGTCAACACAGAGACCAACCTCTCCACACTCACCGGCTCTGCCGCTGAGCACATGAAGGATGCGGCATACATCAGGAACGGCGCACCGGACGCAGTGAACTACACAGTCAATGACGGAACTCTCAGTGGCAGAATCACGATGGCCACGCTGGTCCACTCAAGCTCAGTGAAGTTCAACCGCTTCACTGACTACGCAAAGTTCACGGCGCCGATGTATGGTGGATTCGATGGAGTCAATATCCTCGATAAGGACAACCTCCTTCTCACTGACAAGGCTTCCTCAACTGACGCTGGTGGAAAGGCCGCATCGACATACACGGGTGGTCTCGGACTCACTGGAACCAACAACGGCGCGATGTCTGGAGCTGGAAGGCTCAACAATATCATCAACTCGTACCGCGCGGCGATCGACATCATGACCGATCCGATGACGGTGAGCACCAACCTCCTCGCGATTCCTGGAATCAGGGACACATACATCACCGACTACGCCGCGGTAAGCAACCGTGACTACTCGATGGCGATGTACCTGATGGACATCCAGCACTACGATGAGGATGGCAACAGGCTCTACACCGACTCAACGGCGAAGAGGGACGTCAGGTCCACGGTCGAGCAGTTTGAGGGACGCCAGGTTGACAACAACTACACGGCGACCTACTTCCCAGACGTGTTCATCAACGACGAAGTCAACAATCGTCCAGTCAAGGTTCCGTCATCTGTCGCGGCGCTCGGTGCCCTCGGCTACAGCGACAAGGTTTCCTACCCGTGGTTCGCCCCAGCAGGCTTCAACCGCGGTGCGATGGACTTTGTCAGGAACAGCGAGGTCAGGCTCACCTCTGCAGATAGGGACAATCTCTACGATGCAAGGATCAACCCGATCGCAAACTTCCCGAACGGTGGATATGTGATCTTCGGACAGAAGACTCTCCAGATGACAAAGAGCGCGCTCGATCGCGTCAACGTCCGCAGGATGCTTCTCGAGGTCAAGCGCCTCGTGGTCCAGGTTGCAAACAACCTCCTGTTCGAGCCGAACAACGCCGCCACCCGCGCGCGGTTCATTGGACAGGTCACCCCGATCCTCGCACTCGTCCAGTCCCAGGCTGGTATCGAGAAGTTCAAGGTCATCATGGACGACACCAACAACACCCAGTCAGACGTCGAGCAGAACAAGCTCAACGGTAGGATCGTCCTCGTTCCGACCCGCGCAGTAGAATTCATCTCGATCGACTTCATCATCACTAACAGTGGTGTAATCTTCGCTTGAGACATAGTTACATCAGAGATTAGGAGTTAGGCAAATGGAGCTAAAGTTTAAGAGCCCAGGCGTTAGCACTAGAGAGATCGACCTCACCGGTCCGACCGCTATTGCTCCCCAGGGGACTCCGGCGGGAGTGATTGGTACTGCAAATTTTGGTCCGGCCTTTGTCCCCGTGACTCTGGCCACGTACCAGGACTTCACGGCAACCTTCGGTGAGACCGATGGGGAGAAGTTTGGCCCGCTTGCCATGAACGAGTGGTTCAAGAACGCTAGGGCAGGTACCTACGTCCGAGTCCTCGGCGTTGGAGACGGTCTCAAGAGGGTCACCTCGACGTCCACCTCCGCAGATGGCAGCACAATCTACGCCGGCGCGGTGAAGAATGCTGGATTCGTCGTAGGCTCCAAGCAGGTCGGCACAAATGGTTTCCTCGGCAGGAATCCATACGCCACTAATCTGGGTGTTCCTGGAAGGACTTACTTCCTCGGCGCATTCATGTCAGAAAGCGCAGGAAGCACGGCGTTCAGCTCAGCAGGAATCCAGACTGCAGGCCAGAATGTTGCGCAGCCGATCCTCCGCGGCGTGGTGATGGCACCGTCAGGCGTTCTCATCACCCTCACGAGCGGCGCAAATGGTCACATTCCTGCCACTGTTGCAGGAACTTCTGACCAGGGCTCACACATCGGAAACGTCAATCTCGACTCTTCTGACCTGAGCTTCTCAGTCGTTCTTAACGGTCACATTGCGACGTCACAGTACCCGAACATAATCACCGCATCGCTCTCTCCTGTCTCGCCTAACTACTTTGCGAACGTGTTCAATACTGATCCGACGCTCATCCAGCAGGCCGGCCACTACCTGTACGCTCACTACGACGTATATCCTCAGCTTGCGGCAGTCACGGCATCTGGTTACAGCGTCCCAGTGAAGACAGGTAATGTTGAGCTCGCTGCCTTCATCCTCACGAGCTCTCTCGCCAGGAACGTTGGAAGCGCTACGATCCCGAACTTTGAAGGCTTTGCCGACAGGTTCAGGACCGCGTTCTCACCGCAGGTGATCTCGCAGAAGTTCGGCAGCAGAAACAAGAACCTGTTCCGCTTCCACGCGCTGGATGATGGCGCCTCAGCGACCTTCGATTTCAAGATCTCGATCGAGAACATCAAGAGCTCAAAGGTCGATGGCGACTACGGATCATTTGACGTGATCGTGAGAGACTTCAACGACACGGACTCAAAGCCAGTCGTCCTGGAAGCCTTCCGCGGGCTGGATCTCAACCCAGGATCGAACAACTACATCGCTCGTAGGATTGGTGATATCCACACCTACTTCGACTTCGACAAGTCGGTGGGCTCCCAGAAGCTCGTAATCGACGGCAACTTTGCCAACCTGTCGAAGTACATCAGGGTTGAAGTCTCTTCTGAGGTCTCTGACGCTGGCGTTGACCCCACAGCGCTCCCAGTTGGATTCCGTGGTCCATGGCACTTGGTGACATCTGGCTCCAGCATCATCGGAAATGGCGCATACTCTGCCACATTCCCGCAGAGGCTTGTCCAGCCGCCAATTCCGCTCCGCCAGAAC
>Ga0209087_1000009_pt1 | contig 143810 bp, 169 predicted proteins | sample S_130805_EF_Meta_FD_187321 | JGI IMG/M metagenome (GOLD analysis project Ga0209087, IMG submission 187321) | Freshwater microbial communities from Lake Simoncouche, Canada to study carbon cycling - S_130805_EF_MetaG (SPAdes) (version 2) | ecosystem: Environmental > Aquatic > Freshwater > Lake ... | reverse complement strand
ATTGATTCCTTCCTCTTAGTACGAGATTGTTCCCTTGCCAAGAAGCAGATTCAACATGAAGGAAAGCCGGCTTCTGAGCAATCATTGTGCTCCATTGACTATAATGCAAACGAACGGTATTGTTACCTGGTTCGATTTGTATTAATCCGTAATTCCTACACTGTTCCCAATTCATTTATCTAATGTGTTTAATAGTTAATGCAAATGTATGCGCTTTTTCTATATTAAAAAAATTATTTCTAACTTTTTTAACATTCCGATGTTAATAAGGTATTTCGAGACCTAATACTCTTATTGATTCAGGTGAATCACCCACACTTCCGTATAAAAATAAAGATAAGTGTGCACCTGGATTAACTGCAGGATGTATAGTGATATCATGTAGTGTAACGGTATCGTCTATCATTTTTAAGATGTCCTCAAAATTTTGTTTTTCTGCGGCATCTTCAAATAGGACGTTTTCTAAAAACCTTTGTCTAAATCCTGATGTGAATTGGTCTCTGATTGAAAAATCGATATCTCCAGGAGGCATCTTTATTTTACCGACCCATGTGATATTAATATTTCTTTCCCTTAAATGTTTAATTAAACCCCCGATCGTATACGAGATGTCTTTTCTGATCACAAGTAATCCGAAGATTGCATCGTAAACCTCTTTTGCTGATACTCCAGAACTAAGCATAATATTACTAGCTCCGTTCGGGTCGAAAGTTCCAGAATTACTTAGGGCGATTAATTGGTCGGGTTGTTCCTGAGACTCCGTAGTAGTAAGGTTTCCCTTTTGGTGCTCTCCTTTTTGGTGCTCCACCTTTTTCTTTTCCATTTGTCATATTATTATTGTTTTTTGTTATCGGACAAATATATAAGGATCTGTACGATATAAAAAACGATTTCGCATCCCCGACCATTAGAATAATCTATAAATGTCGGTAAATGCTTTGTTTTTACGAATGGAAAGGGTCTAAATCAGGGTTTGGAATCATTCTCCAACTCTTTTCCGCTCCAGGAAGGTTGGTTAATTGTAAATCCAATACCGACAATTTTAATCTTACTAAAGCTCCAATGTAATCTCCTTCTTCTAACAAATCCTCAACATCCTGAGCTGTGCTTTCAGAGATATCAACGATATAGACAATTGCATGTCTTTGTCTGTTGGCTCCGGCTCTCATATGAAGGATCATAGTTTTTGAAGAATTTTCAGGAGAATCTGGCTCACCTTTAAAGAAGCTTTCGATTCCATGTGCATCTGCTATTCCAAAACATTTCATATCTTTTTATTTTTATTGGTTAATACAAATATAGAAACTTCTACTTAATATAAAAAATGATTTCTAAGAAAATCTAGATATAAAAAATCCGGATACCATCATGCGGGGGTTCCTCAGGAGATAATCCGCGGCTGCTGAAAAAATCTCCGCACACAAAAAAAGCCAGATTTCTCTGGCTTTTCTTTTTAAATTTAAGGTTTTAAATTATACCTACTCGGAAAAAGAAAGGATCTTTTGTTTGAAGTGGAGCAGTAAAAGCAAGATTTTTAAGAATTTCAGATCTTCCTTCCTTTAATGAGCTAACTTCTGTTGGAGGATTTTCAGCTTGTTCAACCATTTCATAAGGAAGTATCATAAGTTGAACCGCCATTCCTGTTTTTGTCCAAACCTTAATTCCTGTTTCAATAACATTTTTAGGTTCTTCCTTTTCAACCTTCTTGATTAACTTCATCTGGTCATCTAGTTCTACTCCTGCTGCTTGTTCATCAAGACAATCTAATATCTCTTCGACATTAGGGTTGGTCAAAATATAATTAAGACCTCTCAAAGGACCATATACCTGATGTATCATTCCCATGAAGATCTTATTTCCCGATTCAGCTATCATTTTGTTGATTGCTACAGCTGCTAATTTTCTTTGTTCCGACATATCTTTTTGTTTTAATTGGTTAACATAGCTAATATAAGAATTTTCTAAGAATATAAAAAATGATTACACAAAAAAACCCAGAGTTATCTCTGGGCTTTTTATCATTTTCACATACTCTCTTAAGAATCTGCTAGTTCTTTATCTGAGGTGAAGAAGTTTCGTTTACCTCTTCTAACTCGATAGATTACTTTACCGCCTTTCTTCGAAATTTGTTCGAACTCCAAGGTAGTTCCTGCTTTTGCACATGAAGAGTTTTCTCTTTCAAGTCTTTTGTTCCAGAACAACCTAACAGGAAACCCAAATCTTTTAGTGAACTTCTCGATCACTTCATCAGGGTCTGTTGTTGAAGACGTTACAGGAACGACAGCTGCTGCTTTCTTTCTTGCTCGATAAGCTGCGTCCGTGCACTTCTTAGAGCAATACATACCTTTTTTATCGTGCAAGGTATCACAGTGATTGCATTTGTTCATTTTATATAGATTAATTGATTGATACAAAGTTAAGGAAGGGAGCAGTTGCTCCCTTCTGGTTATTCGTCGTCTGATTCATCTTTTCCTCTTTCTCCGATTCCGAAGTCGCTCAGCATCTTACTGAATAAAGCCGACTTGAGTTCTTCCGGAGCTCCGTCCAAAGCCATCATAAGCTTCATAGCGTTTAAGACTCCTGAAAGCTTGGCTTCTGTTCCTTTAGCACCTCCTAAGAAGCCAGCTAATAATAGCTTACGCTCGTAATCGGATAATGCTTCGTTACATTCACCCAAAGCCTCAATGCGAACTTCTTCTCCGATAGCTTGTAAAGCATCTGAGATTGTGTCGTACTTCTCGTAATTATCAGTTACGATTTTTTGAGCTTCTATGAAAAACTCTTCAGAGATTCCTAATCCTCCTGAAATTGTGCTTTTGTCTCTTGCCATTTTTTTAAATATTTAATTGGTTTACTTAGCTAATATAGAAACTTCTATTTGATATAAAAAATGATTCTGAGATTTTATTAGTTTTTTTTTAATTTTTTTTCTAGGTGTTCCTGAGGTTCCTCAGACAGTATCCGACGGTGGTCTTGAAAAACCTTAGCACACAAAAAAGGGCCGAATCCTAAGACTCGAACCCCTCTTCTTCGTGTTTCAACCAATTAAACACTAAGCCAATTCACTCAGGACTTGCTCAAGTTTCTCCACTCCTTCACGGTCCTCATCAGCGTAGGCATTTTTGACTTCCCAGTCACCCTCTTTGGTTAAAATATATCCCCATTCTTCAATGTCAGAATTAAAAAAATCTTCCTTCGAATTATGGTAACTTTTTGCGACATCTTTTTCACCTCTGTCTCTTCCGTAAGCTACCACCACATCCTTGACCCGGTTTTCGAATGAGTGTCCTTCCGGTGCATCAACTATAGGAGCTAATACACTAATGCTTCCTAAGTCAATTAATTTTTGGGTCTTGTCCCGGTCTTTATAATGAGTGTTGAGTATCACTCCATTGTATGAAGGATATCCGTCGAAGTGACAATAGATTGATTCTACTTTGCCGTTTTCTTTTTCAATTGCGATTCTAGATCTTGTTGACATATTATTTGTTTAATTGGTTTACTTAGCTAATATAGAAAATTCTTCTCAATTAAAAAAATGATTTCTTAAGAGTTCTTTGCTTGTCCAGTGAATTCAAATAATGAATCGTCAACCTCTTCAAATGTGGCTACATATCCACTATCCAATTCAACCCAATAACATCCGTACTCTTCCTCAGCATTAGATAAATCTTCAAGTACTCTTTTTAATTCTTCCTTCGATACTATTTTTTCAAGAGCCTCTTGGTTTGTTAATTTAATTTTTGACATATTTTATTTTTTTTGGTTTTTAACAAGTTCGAACTGTTCGTTAGTGAGCAGTGATACACTACACCATCTCTGTCCCCACTCAGCAGCATACTCCTCCTTGAGATATCCGATAGCTTCGACTACTGATTCCTCTGGGGGTGTTCCTTCATCGTCAAAATCCTCACAAGCATCTACTATATCATCCCATGTGATAGTGAAGTCTTCAACCTTTACACCTCCATCGAGATATTCTTCAGGTCCTGTAATTATAGCTACAAATTTTAAGTCTGCCATATTGTTTGATTTACTTAGCTAATATATGGAATTTTCTACAAAGAAAAAAATGATTTCTAAAACTCACTATTTTCCCATTCTCTAATTGGTTCACCATAGAATCCGTAATCACCTCTTCCAAATTCGGTTGATTCTTCCAAATCGTAAATAGCCGCTCCAATATTATATGAAGCGTTTTTTAATTTCTCATCGAATGATTCATTCGCATCTTTCAAACTTGTGTGTACCGCGCATGTCATCCCACCTTCTATTTGAACGACGATAAGTAAATACTTATTTGCTTTTTCCATGATGATAAAGTTATTTGGTTACTTAGCTAATATAGAAAATTCCTCATCTACTAAAAAATGATTTACTACAATTTACTCAATTTCTTTTTTAGAGTATTCAACTTAGCCTTTAACTTTTTAGTCTCGGCTTTACGAAAGTAAGGACCATGATCGTATGGAGTATAACCCTTTGGACCAGCCCACACACTATGCCACTTGGTCTTGTCAGTTTTAAGAAACTCTATACGTTCCTCAATCTTTTTGATAAGCTCTCCGATTTCGTCTTTAGTCATAAATTCCTACTCTAGTTAATAAAGAACCTCCTTTCAATAACTTCTCATCAATACCTTCCTTATTCAATAGTTCCCAATCCCACTTAGTGATCTTTCCTTTCAAAGTAGCAAGTGTGACATCATAAGGAATACCTTTTCCGATCGATTCCAAAATCAAGTTTGAAGCTTTCAAGCCAATACAATTATGATGAGAAGTCTTAACACCCATCTGGAACTTATAAAAATCCTCCTTTCTCTTTTCTGTAGTAGGAACTACTTTCTTGTTCATTAACAAAGCAACCTTAGAGATATGCTTAGTCGTGGTCCTTGAAAATTTACCAAGCTCTATTATACTATCTCCCTCTATAATAGCAACAACAGTTACATAGCTAATAACCTTGTTACCCTGAACATAGAGATTGTCCTTTACTTTGAAAATATTCTTATCCATGTCTAATTGGTTTACTTAGCTAATATATAGAATTTTCTACAAAGTAAAAAATGATTCTAAGAAAATCTTCCTAGAAGAGAAGCTCCTTTTAATACAGAATCACCATTCTCGTATCCCGACATTAGCTTTTTTAAATCTCCCGCTTTTATCTGGGTTTTGAGCATTCCTAAAGCTTCAAGATAAGAAACATTATTACTTGACATGGTAAAGTGAATTAACTCTAGAGTCTTACCGGATATACCCTTATTCCCTTGGTAAGAAAAATCTTCAACGCCATGATAAGCTTTTATTAAAGGAGCTCCATCCAAGCTTATTATTTCATTTTTACGACAAATAAATTCCGAAATCCTTTCTGTATCACCCACAGTTTCAAGGCTTCTTAACTTGTTACTTGAGCAATCTATTTTAAGACCGTAGTTCGTTTCCCCTGTAGGTAATCCTTTTAGACTTGTAAGATTATTTTTAGAACATTTATATTTTCCTATGGAAACCCTATCTGGTCCTCCCTCCAAACTAGTTAACAAATTACCAGAGCAATTGAAATTATCTACCTTCCTTGGAGATCCTTCAAGACTTGTGAGCTTGTTATTCGCACAATTGAAAAGCCCTTCAACGCTTCTTGGAGCTCCTTCAAGACTTGTGAGCTCGTTATTTGAACAATCGAAATCTCCGTTTACGTATCCAAATTTAACACCCTTAAAATCTTTGAGACCCTCTCCTGTATAACTGAAATTACCCCACACATTTACGAGGTCTGTTTCTTCGTCGTATTCCCAACCACCTTGTTGAGAAATACCATCCATAAGAAATTCGATAGCTTCGTTCTGTTCTTTACTAAATAGTGCCATAATTCTTTTTTTTGTTACATAGCTAATATAGAGTAGGATCTTTCTAGAAAAAAAGGATTCCTTAGAATTTTCTAAACATTTCTGGATTTTCCAGTATCCGGGGGTTCCTCAGCAGATAATCCGCGGCTGCTATAAAAATCTCCGCACACAAAAAAGCCTAAGATTTCTCTTAGGCTCCTTTGGGTTTTTGGCTTCTTACTCCTCTTTCTTACGATCTCTAATCTCTGCTATGTCTTCAAGGATGTTGTTAAGACTTCTGTTTGTTTTTGCGATAATCTTAAACTCCATTTGTTTTCTTCTTTTCTCTAAAGTCTTCTTAAAAGAACTATAGAGTTTTACTGTATCCCTTTCTGGCAAGTTAATATCATATTGGTACTTACCATTGATAATCTTTAATTGTCTTCCGTCCAAAATAATAAAGATGTCATCGACCTCTATATAGATGGTGTCACTCAAAGGAGCTAAAAGTAATTCAGCGTCCTTAACAGTTAATGTCCTTTCAAATATTTTAATTCCAGCTCTTTGTGAATCAGTTAAATCTTCCTGTTGGTAAAATTTTTTCTCTAATCCTGAATGTAACCATGAAATAAATCTTCTCCAGCGAATAATCATTCTTCTTCTTGATACGCTAGCTTTCGGTTCATTGTTATACATATATTTTAGTTTAATTGGTTACACATTATTGTTCAAACAATTTATGCTTATGCTTCGGAGCCTTTTTAGTCTTAGGCGTAACAACCTTAGTCTTAAACCTTCCATCGAAAAACCCCGCTTCCTTAGCACGCTCCCTTTCTCGGGACTTGCTATAGTTAAACAGTATTTTCTTCAAAGATTTCATAAGTCAAATATAAATAGATTTTTCTATATATAAAAATGATTTCTCAAAAAAGTTTTTAGGAGTTTTTAACCGGCTCGCGGGGGTTCCTCAGGCAACATCCGCGGCTGCAGCTGAAAACCCTTAGCACACAAAAAAGGTCTGGAAATAATCCAGACCCTTCTCTATATATGGAGGTGATAATTTTTACTCCTGATTTACCGCTATGGTATTCTTAATTCTTTCAGCAAATTCATAGTCTTCATCTCCGACTGCTAACTGCTCCATATAGTTTAAAGCAACCTTAGGGAAATCTTCAAGAACACCCTTTCTGTAAACATAGCTGATAGCATCCTTTTCGTAATCCTCAAGCTCTTCGATACTCTCAGCTTCAATCTCAAAAATACGATCTGTGAAATAACCTTCATATCCAGTAATTTCTGCGGCCATTTCATAAGCCTCATCAGAACCACCCTCTGGCTGATTGCCTTCTATCATCTCTCCATTTACATATGTGTACTCACCAACATTGTGACCAAAATCCTCATCTGCGTATCTCACATTAAATTGAGCATCAGGAAACATTTGGCTGAGAGCAAAGATAACTGGTTCAGGAGTGCTCCAAGCAGTTTCAAATTTGATAACGCCTTCCTCACTCAAATCCTGAGAATATGCGTTCCATTTTGTACCCCAGTTATCTCTCGTCCAGCCATACCAATCACGATGTCCGTAAACCTTCTCGTTATCTAAAGCTTTCTGAGCCTCTTCCAAATTAGCTAGCCCTTTCGCCAACAGATGATTGATTAAATCATCATAGTTAGAAAAACCCCTACTCCATTTGTATTGCATGATCTTACTGATCTCAGTTTCGTCACCCTCACGATACTGCAAAATTGCAATACCATTACTTGTGGTACTTCCACTAGTGATATCCAATGCCTCCGGACGAGGGAGAATCTTATTGAAATCGATGTGCATTATCTCATCGTCTCCAGATTTCCCGCTTATCAAAGATTTAATCTCATCTACTCTTCCTTCAGTAGCTGCGGTAATAGTCAATAAATTAGTTACGTGATTTGGCATCTCCTTTTATTTAATTGGTTAAGACAAATATATGGAATTTTCTACAAAGAAAAAAATGATTCATTAAATAATTCTAATCCTCATCCCGTATCCAGGGTCTTAAGTGTTCCATCAAGTACTCAAGTAATTCTTCGTCACATTCTGCATCTTCTACCACAGCGGATCTGATATCAACCTTATCGTTCCAATCTAATTTATCATAATCCTCTACCGTAATATCAGCAGCACTAAGATCTCCTTTGTCATAATAGAACTCGAAAATTGCCTCATTAGATTCGTCATTAGATTTCCTCTCAGCGAAAAATTTTATGGCTGAGCTCATTAGTTTAGATTTATTTGTCATTTTTATTAGATTTTAATTGGTTAAAGCTAATATAGAAAAATCCACATAAACAAAAAAATGATTTGGAAATTATTCCTCATCTATTTCAGATTCCGCATAAAACTCATCTACAACTTCACACCCATACCAATCACCCCAAACTCCACTTCCAAAATTCACATCCTCATCAACTCTTAATAAAGCAACCCTCTCCTCACTATCAATAATACTCTCATTGACAAACGTACACTCACGTGCAAAAGCAATGCGTGCATTATCTAATGAACTACTCATGTGATAGCTATCGCCATCTGGGTTTGATCTAATGACTATATACATAATTTCAGGTTTTTCCAAATCTAATAGATTTTTCTAAAACAAAAAAATGATTCCTGAAAAGATCTCTCGGGGTTCCACAAAAATCTCAGTTTCGCACAGCTTTCGGACAAGAGTCGGACACATGTCGGACAACATTCGCACACAAAAAAACCAGGCTATAAAACCTGGTTTTCTTAACAATCAAAATCTAAATAAATAAACGTAAAATCCTGAGTGGTGAATTTACGTCCGCAAATATACACTAACTTAAAAGAATAAAAAAATTTAAGGATAAATAAGAAGTAAATAAAACCCTAGGACCACCTAATCGGGGGTTCCTCCCAATAAAGAATCGCCATGAAGCTAAGAATGTTCGAAAATTTCCAAGAAAATCCAAACGAATTCTCCGACAAAATCGGACGCACCAACGTGAACATCGATCTATACGATGAACCCTCAGAGATAAAGTACGGAATGATACAGGAAGGAAGAGTAACCTGGACAATGGATCTCACATATAAATCGTGGGGAGTAGACTTCGACGGTGCAAGGATCAAAGAAATGTACTTCGATATAGAAGTAGAAGACGAAGAAACAGAAGACACTAAGACAGTCACAATAGAAGTACCAGCAAACTCAATCTCATCTGAGAAAACCAAATACGAACTAGGAGGATTTCCTCTAAGCCTAGAGTCAATCGAGATTCAAATGAACCACACAATGGATCCAGAATTCTGGAAAGTAACCATGTACATCGGAAGTAACGAATAAGATCCCTCACGCATACGCGCATTCGCAAGGGGTCCTGCCGGAGCCCCCTACAAAAAGAAAGGGCTAGCTCCTAAGAACTAACCCCCTCTCGTCTAACAGTATCTAATATTAATTGTGCATCTTAACCTCTGTACCTGTGGAAGTAACAGAGACTGTGATGTTAACGCCATATGACTTAACTAACTTAGCCAAGTCCTCAAGCTCAATAGAGTTAATAGTAGAAGATTGAACAGGAGCGACTGATACTCTTTCCTCTTCATCCACCGCTTTCTCGATCTCAATAACCTTCTCGATAGTAGAATTTTCTAAGATCGGCTTACGTGGTCTTTTGATTCCATCTGCTATAGTGAATCTTGTTTTGGGATCTCCGATGAATCCATTGTCTAAGAGATGGCACTTACGACAGTAGATGGATACTGCTGTGCGTCCAAGTAGATCTACAGTCTCATGTACAGTCATACCTGATAACACTGCGTCTCTTAGTAACTCGTCCTCTGTACTTGTCCAACGTTTGTTACTACGTGGAGTTAACTCAGATGCTTTGGATGTACGGATCTTACGACCGTTTTTAATCCCTGGGGATTTAACAGATCCATCTGCGAGATAACGTGTACCTCTAGGACGTACTCGACTTCCTAAAGCTTTACGGAGTGTCTCCATGTTAATCCCGTGTGTATCAGCAACCTCTCTTAGAGTTTTGCTATTCTGAAGATAGTCTTTGATTGCGGCAGACTTAACCGACTTTCTAATTTGTACTGGCATTTTTATTTAGATATTAATTGTTTACAAATCCTCTACAAAGAACATAGCCATAGTGATACGCTTACCATTAGCTCTAGCGATCTGACGAGCAGCCCTAGCCATTTCCTTTGCTCGATCTCTAGTTGATACAGATTCAATCTGTGGTGTCTCCACCTCAGCTATCACCTTACCCTCTTTGTTTCTAACCTTAGTTCCCTTAGTCACCTTAGTTAATCCCATTTGACTCTTCTGGTATATCACAGCAGCCGGTGTGCGTCCAAGCTCTTCTGCGATAGCCTTAATAGTCTTGCTCTCTTTAACCATCGTCTTTAAAGTCTTGCGATCGGACTTAGTCCAAGCGGACCCGTTTTTAGATGTAATCATATTCTTCTTTGTAATTGTTTTTTTAAATTAACATTGCAAATGTAGAAACTCTATAGTGTAATAAAAAATGATTTCTGGAAATAACTATCAAACTTAAGAAATCTTTCATATCCGTTATATAAGGTTAATATAAGAAATCTTTTCTGATTATAAAAATCTTTTCTTAACTTTTTATAATCTTTTCGGGGCTTCACAGAGAGTCTAAGACCATCCAAGAAAATCTATTCGGGAAGAATCCAAGATAATCCCAGCGGGGGCACCTCAGCCAACAGGTCCAAACCAAGAAATTCCAAGAAACTCCCAGATTAATCCCAGATATCCGGGGAATTCCCGAGATATCTCGGAGTTCCGTAAACTTCCTTCGGACATTCCCCAAAGATATCCTAGATAATCCCAGAAATCGCCCGCGTAAGCACGCAAGGGGTCCCAGGGAGGGCCCTTCGGGGATACACGTGGAAAGTGGGTTTGATCTTGTACACTTTGGTGGTATTTTCTACAGTTACCAGGGATCTCCACTAGGCTCCATAAATCTCCACTTTTTTCCACTATTTTCTGGGGATTATTTAGGATGGGTTAGGATGGGTTCAGGAGATGGTATAATAGCTTGTCCGTGTCTCTATAGTATAGTGTTCTTCTATATAGTAGGGATGTGTGTTGTGTGGAGTATAGGGATGTGTATATGTGTGTGTATCTATATAGGGGTTTTATATGTGTTCCTTAGTTTTTTATATGTTTTGATAAATTTTGGGGTATTGATAGGTATTACATGTGTGTTCTCTTATACTATAGTGATGTGTGTACTATGTATGTGTCTATACTATATGATGTCATGCTTTACTATATAGTTAAGGTTATTAAAGAGCGAGGCCTTTCTTTGTGGTTTTTCCTGGTTTTGTCCCCCCAATTTTAGGGTAGATTTTTCGGGATTGATTAGTGGAAAAATCGGATGTTTTAGGTGGAGATTTCTATAACCGCGCTTAGTTGTTTGTTTGGTAAGGAATGCGGGGCGAATTGGGGTTTTGTGGTAAAATGAGGCGGGGTTTATTATAAAAATCGGGGATACCGGGGAAATCGTGGCCCGGCGGATAAATAAGATAAAATAAATATGGATTTAGTAAAGGAATCGGTTAAGAAACTATTAGAGAATTGCTCTGATTTGAATATTTCAGAGGGTGATAGGATTGTTATATTTGGAGGGGACTTATATAAGGGGATTTACAATTGTCCTGGATATTACGTATCGGTCGAAGGAAAGGTTTTGGGCCCCAGGGGTAATCTCATAAAATTAGAGGAGCATTATACTGGATACTATAAAGTTCATCTTAGAGAAACTAAGAGTTTTGTACATAGATTGGTGATGCTTACTTTTAGATGGAAGGATGGATGTGAGGATCTTGTGGTTAATCATAAGGATCTAGATAAGAAGAATAATCATATAGATAATCTTGAGTGGGCTTCGCATATGGAGAACAGTAGACATTATCAGGCTTTTAGTTTTAAGGAGAAGATTACAGAGGAGGTAAAGGATAAAATAATGGCACTTCCTTCTGGATTTACTAGGGAAGATTTGGATGCTATCTTTAGAGATATATAGATGAATGACTAGAGAAGCTTTTATAAAGGTATTAGAATACCGAAGTTACTCCTACGAAATGACAGGAAATTCAGTAGTGGTGACACACGGTGACACAACACATGGCGATGATGTCTTTTTGGGCTTAACGACACTCGAGACTCTTCCCCCTGATGTCCAATTCAGGAATAAGGGTAGTGTCAAGTTGAATTCCCTAAAGACACTTCCGACTGGTGTACAATTCAATAATGGAGGTAATGTCCATTTGAACTCCCTTGAGACTCTTCACTCTGATGTCCAATTCAATAATGGTGGTGGTGTCGATTTGATATCCCTAAAGACTCTTCTCTTTGATGTCCAATTCATGAATAAAGATTGGGTCATTTTGGAATCTCTAGAGAATATTCCTTCCGGGGTCAAATTCAATAATGAGGGGGATGTCGAGTTGAGATCCCTTATTGGAGAAAGGTTCTTCTCAAAGTGGAAAGGTAATATAGAAGGTATAGATAGTAAGAGATTATTGAACTCGATGATAAGTAAAGGAATATTTGAAAGATGACTAGAGAAGCTTTTATAGAGGTATTAGAAAAGAGGGCATGGGATCCATATAATAAAGATACATTGGATATCTACTGGAAGAAAAAAGATTACATCTATGAGATAGAGGGGAATAAGATAATAGTTACTTACAAAGGGGATGTCGGTTTGGGATCACTCACTTCTCTCCCTTCTGGTGTGGAGTTTAAAAATGACGGGGATATCAATTTGAGGTCTCTCACTTCTCTTCCCCCTGGTGTGGAGTTTAGAAATGAAGGAGATGTCTTTTTGGGATATTTAATCGGGGGATCGTTTGGTGATTGGGAAGGCAATATAGAAGGTATAGATAGTAAGAGATTATTGAATGTGATGATAAGTAAAGGGGTATTTGAAAGATGACTAGAGAAGAATTTATCCAGATATTAGATGAAAAAGGTTACTCTTACGAGATTGAAGGTGATAAGATAATTGTTACTCACGAAGGGCATGTCGATTTAGGATGGCTAACTTCTCTTCCTCCTGGTGTAGAGTTTAATAGTGGACGTGATGTCGATTTGAAAAAATTAGTAGACTTGCCCCCTGGTGTTGTGTTTAATAATGTCATGAATGTTACTATGCAATTCCTAACTAGTCTTCCTCCTGATGTGGAGTTTAATAATGGTGGGAATGTCACTTTAAGTTCTCTCACTTCTCTTCATCCTAGCGTGAAGTTTAATAATCTGGGGACTTCCTATTTTGGCTCACTAGTTAGTATTCCTCCTGGGGTGAAATTTAGAAATGGAACTGTCTATTTTAAGGGGAGATCAAAGTATAATACATCTTTTTCTAGATGGAAAGGTAATATAGAAGGCATAGCGCCAAATAGACTATTGAACTCGATGATAAATAAAGGAGTATTTGAAAGATGACTAGAGAAGAATTTATTAAGATATTAGAAAAAAAAGGTTACACCTATGAGATAGTAGGGAATAAGATTATAGTGATTCATGATGGTACCATCAATTTTGAATCACTTAAGAAGCTTCCTGCTGATGTGGAGTTCAATAATACAAATTATGTCAATTTGGAATCACTGGAGGTGCTTCCTGATGGGGTCCAGTTCAATAATAGTGGTAGTGTCAATTTGAATTCACTTAAAGTGCTTCCTTCTGGTTTTGAGTTCAATAATGGAAGTGATGTCAGTTTGGATTCACTTAAAGTGATTCCTGACGGTGTCAAGTTCAATAATAGTAGAGGAGATCTCAATTTGGGATCACTAGAGGTGCTTCCTGCAGGTTTCGAGTTCAATAATAGAGGTTACGTCTCTTTGAGATCACTTAAGGTGCTTCCTGACGGTGTCAAGTTCAATAATGGAGGTGAAGTCTTTTTGGACTCACTACAGATGCTTCCTGTTGATGTACAGCTCAATAATAGGGGGGAGGTCGATTTGAGATCTCTAGTGAAGCTTTCTGACAGGGTCTTCAATAATAGAGGTGAGGTCAATTTGTGGTCACTTAAAGTGATTTCTGCTAATGTTCGGTTCAATAATAACTGGGATGTAAATTTGGGTTCACTAATAGGTGGTAGCTTTGGTAGGTTTGAGGATTGGAGTGGAAATATAGAAGGCATAAATAGTACTAAGCTATTGAACCTGATGATAAGTAAAGGAGTATTTGAAAGATGACACAAGAAGAATTTACCAATGAATTAGATAGGAGAGGTTACACCTGTGAGATAGTAGATGATAAGGTAGTTGTTACAGATGGTGGAAATTTTTACGGGAATGTCAATTTACCAACACTAACAAGTCTTCCTCCTAATGTGGAGTTTAATAATAGGGGATCTGTTGGTTTGATATCTCTAATAAATCTTCCCCAGGGAACTAAGTTTAATAACGGGGGAAGTATCGATTTGACATCACTAAGAATTATTCCCAGTGGTGTGGTATTTAATAATAAAGGTGAGGTTGATTTGAGATCATTAAAGAGTATTTCGCAAGACGTGATGTTTAATAATGAAAAGAATGTTATTTTGCCGTGGATGTGGCTTAATACCTGGAAAGGTAACATCAAAGGTATAGATAGTAAGAGACTATTGAATGCTATGGTTAATAAGGGGTTATTTATATGAGAAGAATTAAAAATTTTAGATTATTTGAATCAACTAACTATAGCAATCTATACGATGCTTGTGAGAAGTATCTAGATGGAACTTCTATCTGGAATGAAATGAAGGATAGGGTTAGAAAAATGAATCCAGAATTATCTATTGTTGATGATCCAGATATGGATATAGACGCAGACGCTCAATTTGACTACGAGGGATCTTCTGAAAATAAATTAGTTGTTTTAGTAAATTCAGAGCATTCTTATAACAAGGATTACAAAAGAAACATGGCTCACGAGTTAACTCATGCTTTGCAGTTTGTCAGAGATGGTTATCTGGATTTATTTTGTACTGACGCTACTAGGGATTTTAAGGAGTTGTCTCCCGAAAACGAATGGGAGAAATTAATGATGTCCATCTATCTTTCAGATCCGATAGAGGTTGAAGCTACGAGATCTGAGGTTGAAAAATACGGCAAGACTAATTTCATCGAATATATGAGTCAATGGATGAAGGAGTTTGATCCAGTGGGATCTGCTAATAGATTCAAAGTGTTTCCACCTGACTTGCACAACAAATTTGATCTCACCACCTTTGAAGAATTTCCTCAGCTATGGGCTGAAGTCTATGGTAATTATGAGGTGGATAGACCTGACCAAGAGGTACTTGATCTAGGGAATGAGTCTTTAGAGAATTTTCTAAAATATTATGACCGAAGATTTAAATCATATGATCTATAACATGATATATAAAGAATGAAAAAACTAATAACATTTGGGGAATTCTCAAGAATTAATGAATCTAAATCATTGGACATGAATTCAAAGCTAATCAAGGATCTTAGCCAGCTCACAGTAAAAAGACTAGTAAATACTTTTGTTAGTATTCCTCTATTTGGAGGTTTATTCCTAAAGGAATTACCTGACGGAACTCAAGAGGTTTTCTATAAATGGAACGGAGTGGATAATTCAATGGGAATTATTTATAATCCAGAGGGAAAAGGAAATGCTAAAGAGTATGGTGTAAAGTTTACCTTTACTCCTGAGGGTATGCCTGAAGATCCCCATGGATATGGATCTCAATATCTACTACGTGACCATGTTTGGAATAAGATGGATTCATTAATAAAAGATACTAGAAATAGCAATAAGGATTTTAACCCGTTTGATAGTGGATTAGAATCATTACCTATATTAAAGGATCTAGAAAAACGCGGACTTGAAATTGTTTCTACACCTATAGAAAAAAAGAATGGAACTGTAGCTCTTAAGTTTGGTAACTCAGAGGTTATCTATACCATACAAAAATCAGGGTATATTAGGAGGAAGGGTGTTCAAGGATACCTAACAAGTAATCCAGATCTCATTTATCCGATCGAAAATGTAGAAGGGCTTATACCTAAGATTGTTTATGTTTTTAATACTCACCTTAAAGATATAGGAAGCATGAATGGAATTCCACAAAAAGAAATAAATGATATCATTACTGAATTAAATACTGATGGCGGATCTTCTTCCTCTTCTTATAAAGATAAGTTTGAAGCGATGATTTACAAGTACCCACAAATGTCTATCTATTTACCTAGTCCTGAAAATTGGGAGGATAACGGAATCAAGCAAGGTGCTAAAATTCTAGGCAGACTTGGAATTTTCTAATTTGGCATTTTATGAAGCATCTACTAGAATTTAAAAGCTATCTTAATGAATCTGAGGATCCTTCTGCAGGTCCTGTAATAATGGACTACATTATGAATAGTGAGGATGGTAAATTCCTACAGACTTTAGTTGCTAACGGAAGATCTTTACCAATCGAAGATCTATTTAAACCTGTTAAAACAGGTAGGGTTTATATCAAAGGTGCTTATGCTGGTAGTACTAGACTATACAAATATAATAATCAATGGTGCCAGCTTAGTGAGTCTTCGGGAAACACCTATGGATATGGAGCCTTCAATACATTGGAAGAGCTTATAAAATACTCGATTACTAGATTTATATTGCTAAGAAAGGAGAGGGGATTAAACGAGGGTGATTTAGAAAGATGGATAAAATCTAATTGGGATAAAGTTATCAAAATGAATAACGCCAAGGAGATTATAAATGATTATAAGAACAACAGTGGATTATCTTCAATGATCACAGATCATGATGTTTTAAATACACTTCCCACTTATAAAGAATTTGATGGTGTTTTTTTTAACGGGGGTAAAATATATGAATACTCCGATATTAGAATAAATGCCGATCCTTTTAATTTGTATGATCGAATAGATGGGATATCATTTGAAACAAATCTTAATGTAAGATTAACTAACAAGGAAGGGTATTCAGCTAAGGAAGAGATGAACAGAAACAGAGTTCTAATTAGCATGGGTGCTTCGTCAATAGATAAGCTGGATGATTTTTTTAGAAAAGCACTAATTTATACAATAAATAAAAAATACGATCATCTAATTAAAAGAGAATATTCTAATAATCCAACTATAGATCTTTTAGTTTCCGTTAGAGATGTGTATATTTCTATTTCGTCAAATGGAGTTATAGGAGATGTAGATAAATTATTGCTTGCTTTAAGAAAGATCAAAGATCAAAATCCTTTAGCTCTAGGAAAGCTCTTAAAATCTTTAAGGAAATCTAATCCTAAAACTGTAGCTAGGTTCGAGGAAGAATTTGGCAAGGAAGAAGCTGAAGCTATAACAAAGGGATCTAGTATACTAAATAGATTTGGTATTTGATCGATATATAGATCATGCTAAATCGGATCAAATCTTTCAATCAATTTAACAAGTTAAACGAAGCAGGGTGGGATTCGGTAGACGAGAATTATGGAGAGATAACTGTTAACGGAGTTACATTATCAACTACATCAGTTTGCTATTATGATACACCTTCTGATATCTCATACGAGATTTATGTTAAACCCTCAGAGAAAGAGCTAATGAAGATTGGTATTTGGAGTAGTGGTTATCTAGAAGAAGACGAGGAAGACAGAATAATGTACATCTATGCAAATAGCAAGGAGCTTACTAAGAAAGAGCTTAAGGCTATGGGAGCAGAGACTGTTAGAGATATAGATGATCAGGATATATTTGATTATTTCAGAGCTGATTACGATAAGAAAATGACAATTGATGTCATGACTGCAGAACAATTTATAGAGCTAGTGAAGAGTGTTGATTACAACATCGAACAGCAGGGATTAGAAGATCTACATTTAATTGATGATACAGCAGCTCCTGGGTATAGACTATTAGGAAGACTCGGAGCTTTCAAAAACAAATAAGAATAAACTACTTGTGTGACACAACACGATCAAATACTAGAACAAGCCTCTAAATGGAGAGAGATAGGAGTTTACACCTATGCTTGTAAAGTTGATCTAGAGTGGGGCATTAGAAAGCTACATAAAAATTCCATTAAGATTACTGATGCTGTATTTAGCAACCCAGCACTTCTACCAGAAGATTATAATTTTTTAGCTCTAGATTTAGAAAATTCTGAGATAGTGTGTTTAGACATAGAGGGAAATCCTGGTTCGGTTGAAGATTTTATGGATTTTATCGAGGAAAAATCGATCAATCTTAGTGATTTTTTAGTTGAAAAAACACTTAATAATGGACTGCATATTTACTTCAGGTATAATAAGGTCAGAAGAAGAGAAAATATCTTCGCTATGGAGCTAAAAAGGATCAGATTTGATGTTCTGTGCAGGGGTAAAGCATTTACTTTTCCGTCATACTTGGGTAAAAAAAGGTATATTCCTATGTTTAATATGGAAGGTAAATTTGATATTGATAAGATAGTAGATATCCCAGAAGCTATCTACAATGAATTTTTTAAAAAGAGATAGATAACACATGGAAAAATATTTTACCCTTGAGCCAGACGGCCATTACGCATACCCAGAAGTCTCAACTATTAGTGATAATATGCTAGAGCCCTTAGATAGAGATGGACTATTGAATATGTACATGAATGCCGGATATTCCGGATATAATATGGCTGATGATATGCCAGAAGAACCTGAAAGAAACGATTTCGAATCAGAAGAAGAATACGAAGCTGCGATGGAGGAATATAAGGATTCTACGAAATCAATTGCCTCCGATCTTTTTAATGATTACGGAGATTACGATGTTTTTCATAGCACTTATTTTATTTCTTTATCTGTGGGTAATGAAAGTGATTTAAGGGATAAAATAAATGAGACTATCGGGTGGATTATTGATGGCGAGCTGTCAATCGAAAACACATTTATGAAAAATGTATTACAGAAGGACGTAAATTTTATCATATCATTAGGTCAATCCAATACAAATAAATTAGCAATTAAAGGGGAGGATCTGATTGATCTAGGGGATATTCAAAAGGAAGACATGGTCAAGGATATTATAATTAGTAAATATAGATCAGGTGAATCTTTGTTAGCTGTAAAGATTTTTAATTCATTGAAAAAAATTAATCCATCAATAATCGACACAATAAAATCAGAATTAACCGAGGATGAATTTCAAGAACTAACCAAAACTGATAAAGGATATGGTCTATTAAGAAGATTGGGTGAGAAGAGGATCCCAATCCAAGAGTAAGTGGATACGGTCAGTACTTCCATTATTGGTTACATTGTGGAATTTATTCACGTTACTTATTTCCCACACTTCACCTCTTTTTAAGTTTTTAATTTCCCCATCTATATCAAATAGACAATAATCATTTGTTATTATAGGTATATGGATCCTGTGGCATCTGTTAAATCTATCACCTATCGGACTAGCGTCTTTATGTCTTCCTATTGATTTACCTGCAGGGAGATTTATAAGAACTGCACTCATCAATCCACCAGAACTACACAGTCTTTTCCTTACTATTAGTTCTATTTCTTTTATCTCGTCCTCGAACATTTGATAATTTTCGTGGGTATTAACTTCGGAGAATTTCTCAGACCATATTAGGGGGATTGAAAAAGTTTCATTATGATCTTTATATCTTTCCTGTCTGTACTTATATTTGTACCACTCATCGGATTTTATACTTGATATCTTGGATTCAATGTAATCTACATTAAATCTATCTATCAATCTATAATTAATCCCTCCATCTATTATCATATAGGATATATATAAGATACGAAATAATTAAAATGCAGCACATTAAACTATTCGAGCAATTTGTATCATCTTATTATAGTAAGAAAAAAGACAATAAAGTTTCAGCTTCAGAAAGGAGATCTCAAGGATCCGTTAATTGGTTTACTGGAGATGAGATTAGAGAAATTAGGGAGGAAGCTAAAAAAGCTGGAATTCCCTACATATTTAATTCTAGTAAGAAAGGATTTTCTAATTTCTTCGGTAACGAGAAAGGTATCGGTTTAAAAGAATCTATAGCTAACTTCTTTAGAGGAGGTAACTTATGCTCAGAAGTACATTTATCAAATAAATCAGGGGAATACAAGATTAATAAAAGAGCGGGTGAATTCTCTGTTAATGGAAATACAGGAATAAAATCAGTTAATGATGCAATGAACCTTATAATAAAATAAAATGATACAAAAATTAGAAAAATTCAACGAGGCATCAGGTTTCAATCCGTATGTTGATCAAATTAATAAGATCACTTCGGAGATTAGTATGCTTAAAAAAGAAATAGAGAAAAAAGAGGAGGAGATTAAAAAATTAGAGTCATCTTATGGTGACGAAGAATTCTCCACTGCAAGTACTCTTATAGATGAACTAAAGAGAAATGGGGTTAATCAGATATACAAATTCGGTGAAAACGATAATGATCTAGTAGGATCTCCTTTTAACAGAACTAATCTAGCTGATGTTTCTTACTTTGAATTTATCAATCCCGATGGAATTAGAATAGGTGTAACAATTGAATTCCATATGTATGGATGGACTATTTTTGCGGATGTTATTGTTGATGAGAAAACTACTATACCAATAGTATCTATGGAATTGGCTAAAGCAAGAACAAAAAGCTTTGTCAATGACATTCTTTCCGTTACAAAGGCTTGGGTTAGATCTAGGAAAAGAAAAATGTGAGTATAATGAAGAATTATAATCTTGGTAATATAGAAATAATGGGTAACGATTTATCTTACCGGGATAATAAGATTAACATGCATCCGACAATTAAAGGTATTGAGATATTCAATTACGATACTGCTATAAATCTAGCAAAACAATATGGTGATGATTGGAGACTTCCTACAATTAATGAGTTTAAATTTTTACAAGAATATTACAATATAAACATCCTCGGGTTTTCATCAGAAGCATATTGGGCTTTTGATAATATACCTGAAGGATTTTCTAATAATTATGCTTATTATTTGTCTACTAGAAGATATGGGGGCATCCCAAAAGACCAAAGACTTAAAGTTAGATTGGTTAGGAATATTTAATATTTCTTATTACATTTTCATATAAAACTAAAAAAGGAGCATTAAGCTCCTTTTTATTGAATTAATATTTATTAGTAACCACCTCCAAAGATGTGTGATTTATAAGTTGATCTGTCTCTTTTGATGTCTGGGTGTTGTGCTCCACCTTCCATTCTTTTGCTTTTAAGCATTTTTTGAATAGCTGGATCATTTTTAATTTCGTCAGTTACTTGATTTATCAAATCAGATTGACGATCGATTAAGCTAGGATCTTTTTTGATCATCTCTCTAACTCTTTTATCAGCTTCAGCTTTAACCCATCTTTTATTCTGAGCATATCCTTCAAGGAAACTTCCACCCATTGCCAATGAAACAAGTCCTGTGATTACGCTTGGTAATATAATAAAAAATTGTGATAAAGTGATAACAGAATCTGCTGATTCAGTTAATAATAATGATTCACTCATTCCCGATTCAGCAAGATCATCTTCTACCATTCTTAAAAGCTCCATTGCATCTACACCATTTTCTGCTGCGATATCAAGGATAAAGTCTTTAGTTGTTGGTTGAACGCTTTGCTCATTAACTCTACCTGATTTTAGGTATGTTTCATATCCTGTAAGGTTTTTCATTTTCTTTTTTTTATTTATATATCTCTGTATAGATTTAAGATCTATTACATACGATATATATCACATGAAGAACATAAAATCCTTCCATTTATTTGAAAATTCAGACTATCTAAAAGATCTAAACAAGGATAAAGATCTAGTTGATTGGCTAATGAATGCAAGATTTGATGGTGATGATGGTTTTTACGAAAATGAATCTTTAAATATAATTACACCGTACGGTGAAAAGATAAATGCTGATTTTGGTAGCGCAGAAGATGATTATACTGGAGATGGAGATTGGAGTTTCTCGAGTAGTTATGTTGATGATTATGGTATTTTGTATCAGGTTTTCGGATTTGGTAAAGGATACGATTATGACACAGCTTATGATAGATTAGAGTGGGATAACGAAATATCTAATGTTGAGTTTTCAGATGTTCTTAATGCTCCCAAGTTAATAGTAAGGATTCATAAAGAATATCCGTTAATAGCAAATAAGATCTATCAATTGTGCGACGAACCAACAAAAGAGCTAATAAGAATTAAGTTGGAATTATCGGGAGTAGACCCTAAAGAAACTCTAGCACTATTTAAAGGCGGTAATCTATTAAATCGTTTAGGAGATATATAAGAGATTAAATAATTAACTATATGAAAAATCTTAAATCTTTTGATGAGATACAAGAAACAAAAAAAGTAGCATCAACAGTAAACGAGGATCATAACGAGATGGAGAACTATATGTTCTTTGCTAATATTACGAATATGCACCGTATGTGTCAAGCAATATTGGAAATGGATCCAATGCAAGTTGATGCTGTTCTTCAGAATGGTCACGGATGGGCAACGGATCACATAGCAACATCTAAAGATGATGTTGAGGAAGTTTATAATTTTCTTTATGCTGAATCACAAAGTAACCACGATCACGAAGAAGAGGGAGATGAAGAGGGGATGATATCAGACAGTGGAAATTGCTAAAAAAAAATAAAAAATGAGATATCTATCGCTATTTAATGACTTCGATAAAGTAGAAGAATCCTTTAATTTTGATTCTGATAATGTTTTAGAGGCTAAATTAAATCAAATGTCCATGCTAAGAGAAAACTGCATGGCTTCTTGGGACTTTTCCTTATTTAAAGATTTCTTCGGAGGCTCTTTAAATGAGAATAATTCAGAAGAAGAAAATCAATACCTTTTAGAGAAAGGCTATTACACTTACGAGTTAGGTGTTTTATACGAAAACAAGAAAGATTGGTTTGAGTCTAAAGGAAACGTATTATACTTAAAGGACAATTCAATTGCAGAGGGACACGTTGTTCTTTTCAAAAATGACAAACTACATATAATTACTGAGGGTACATTCGATAAATTACAGGATAAAGCTGATCTTCTTTTAGAAGGATTTTGGTCTGATACATGGAACGCCACAACAAAATTTGTATCAGGTGTAGCAGATGATATTAAAAAGGTAGTTAATACATACGTAGTAGAGCCTGTTAAGAAAGCAGCAGAATATGTTAGTGATAAGGTAGGTAAAGCTTGGGACGCTCTATCAAGTGGTGCTAAAGCAGTTTGGGACTTTTCAAAACAGATTATATCTGCAATAGGAACATTCATAAAAGAAAATCCTCTCACCGCTTTAGGAATTTTAATACAGATTATAGGTACTATCCTATCATTTATACCTATTGCACAGTTTCTAGCCCCTGTGTGTGCAATGATTGCAGGAGGTATTACAGTTGTTGAGGGGGTAATGAACTTAATAACTGCTAGTAAAGATGCAGCAGGTGCTAAAACAGTTGGTGGTATAGTAAAAGGAGGTGGTAAAATCATATTTGGATCTGCAAGTTTACTACTCGGGATTAAAGATTTAGTTTCTGCAGCAGCTGAAGCACTTCCTGGAATGGGAGCAGTAGGTATTGCAATTAAAACTAGTGTTGTTTCATGGTCAACTAAATTTAGTGCAACTGCATTCGGTAGTGTGGCTTCAGTAGGAATAGGTAAATCATTAGGATGCTCTAAATGGCTAGGAGAATTTTTTGCTACCCTTTGTGAAAAAGCTCCTTTTATGAGTAAGCTCAAAGATCTTGGTGCTGATGCTACAAAAGTACAAAAAGCAGTACAAACAGGAACAAAGATAACAGCCAAAGGTGCAGATGCAGCACTGGATAAAGGAAAAGAATACGTACTAGATCACGAAGAATATAACGAAGAATGGGACGAGACTATTAATGAAGATGATAACGGAGGATGGGGATTCGGAGAATTAGTAGTAAACTTTCTGGCTTATGTTGGTAAATCTTGCTTCGGATGGCTTTACGACGTAGTAATAGGGGCTATATCAGGAATAGGCAAAGTGATTAACGGTCTTTTAGATCTCCCTGGTAAGATCACAAGAGGAATCGATAAATTTAAAAAAGAGCAAGGAGGTTCTTTCGTAGGTGGTATAATATCTGGAGCATTATCTTCAGCAGTTAGACCGATGTCATCGTGCGCTCAAAGATTCATTGATGAATACGTTAAACCTAAAGTTACACCTACTACTAATTGGATGTCTGCATTAGGTAAAAGAAATGCTACTATCACAAAAAAAATAGCGGAAAATGCAAATTTAAAATCTCCAGTGGATGGGGTTAAACAGCAAGGACCTCAGAAAGTTGAGGTTAAAAAAGTTGAACTATCATCATCAGATAAGGCAGGTATTAAAAAGATCGGTACTACTGGTATTGCAACAATAGTTAAAGCTGGAGGTGCAAGTCAAAAGATCCTTGACAAAATGAAGAATAACCAAGGTGAATTCAAAAAAGAATTCCCTGGAGTTTCTAAACTGAATGGAACTTGGGGTCAAAGTAAATCTGGTGAGGCTACATTCACTTATAAGTCAAAGACTGCAGGTGGTAATATCACACTATTTAAGAATGCAAGATATTATGTTTTAGATGGACCTAATAAAACACTAAAAGGGGACTTCAAAAGCACAGATAATGGTATAACAGTTAAAAAGCCAAAGGAAGGTTGGAAAAAAGAGATTAAGGAGTCATTAGTATATCTGAAATCACAAAAAAGATTTTTCATATAAAAAAGATATATACAATATAAAATAAAAAATTAGATAAGATGGAAATGAAAAAACAAGTGCTATCATTTACGGAGTTTATAAACGAAGCGTATTCTATGATGGTTAACGAAGATAGAACATGGGATGATGTTAAGACTTTATTAAGCGGAAAGTTAGATGATTCTCCAGAGGTTAAGCTAAATTTAGCATATATAGAGGATTTAATGAAATCTGATGCTAGACCATCGTTTAAAGAAGACATTTTAGCATCAGCAGGAGCATCTTTTTCAAAAGCTATTGCAGAAATACTTGACGGAAAGTACACTAATATCACATCAATTGATACAAATGTTAACCAGATAGAATACAACGAGGTTATTCAAGGAAGTGTTTTTGTAGTAAAGTCTTCCCCGATGAATGCTAATTATAGTCTTTACGGGAGTTTTAATGAGGAAGACGGAAAAATGAAAATAGTGGATTTATTAAATCTTCTTAATACTAGAAATATCAGTAAGCTTAGTTCAGTTATAACTAAAGCAAACAAAAAAGGAAAAGCAAAATTTGATAATATTGGTAAATACGACAGACAACAAGGACTTTGGGACGTTTTACATCTTTCAGGGGAAGGTAGAAAAATTGAAGGATCAGGATCGCAGGATCTATATTACATAACAAAAGCAGAATCACAAATAGAAATAGGAAAATGGGAAAATGACAAAAAAGTTACACCTATTTCTGGAGTGGTACCAACGAATATGTCAATGAATGTTGGAAGAAAAATTGTAGACAGAGATAATGATGGATTAACAAGAGGTAAGGATAAAAAATTACAAAAAGCGGGAACTGCAGTTTTCACTTATGTTTTCTATACTTTAGATCCTAAACTTACAAAAGCTGGTAAAAATCAAGGGGTTGATAAAAAAATTACTGAAATTAAAGAAGTAAAAATCCCATTAAAAACCCCAGACACAACTGACACATTAACAATTGAAGATAACGGAATACTTTTCTCTTCCGGTACTGCAACATTAACAGAAAACGGTAAGAAGAATATCTATAATGCAATAACTCAGGACTTTAATTCAGTCTCTGAAATAGAGATACAAGGATCAGCTTCACAAGAAGGCGATATAAAAGTAAACACCAAACTATGTATAGATAGAGCAGCATCAGTAGAGACTTATTTAAAAACTGTTACATCCGCTATAATTACAGCATCAAAAACAGCTAAAATTCAGCCAGCATCTCCTGATACTACTGAAGCAGTAAGAAAAACATTTAGAAATGTTATTTTAACTATAAAAGGAACTAAGATTATTCCAGGAGAAAACAAAATTGTAAAGGCGTACATTCCTAAAACTGCTGGAATTAAATGCGATAAGATTACAATAAATGAAATAACTATGAATTTTAACGTTGAAATAGATCCAGACAAAACTAAAGGATCAGTAAGGACTGGTACTGGTAGAGGATCTAGAAAATAATTATTAATACACACAAAAAAATCCGCCTAAAGCGGATTTTTTTGTGGGCTATATTTTTTTAGTCAATTGCTACGATGAAGTAGCATTGATCTCCTACTACAACTTCTTCTACCCAAAATTTTGTTGGTACATAAGATTTAAAGTAACTAGCAAATTCCGGTGCTTCGATAGTTTCGTAAGCTAACTCATAGAAGAATGAATAAGGAATTAAATTGTAATATTCCATTGGGATCATAGCAGAAGTATGGATATGTCCTTGGTCTTCTACTGGATCTAAAGATCGACCGCTCTTTACTTCTTTTAAATAATTAATACTCCCGTTCTTAAGAGATGGATCTAATTTAAGATCGTATCCGTATCGTTGATTTAATACGATTGCGATAGAATCCGTGATCTTATCTAGATTTTTGTTTATCGGGGTATTCGTTTGTGAACTGCCGATAGATGAAAAAGACGTTAAAGCTAATCCTAAAGCGATAACTAAAGCTGAAAAAGTTGTTTTCATAATTTTAATTTTTAATTGTTAGACAAGACAAATGTAGATTAACCCTTTTGATAAAAAAAATGATTTTTGGTTTTTTCTAATTTTTTTTATTTTTACCGTTGATCATCTTTTTGTTTATTAGATTAACAAGACAAATATAGAATGTTCTATTTAATAAAAAAAATGATTTCTAAAACTTTCTAAAAAAAAAATAATAGGACAAACTTGGATATATAAGAAAAAGAAAATAGCATCTACATGAAAAATAAACACATCAAAATGTTCGAAAGCTTTTCTTCAGAAAACTACGAACAAGAAATAGCAAATTCGATTTTTGAAAATTGGAAAGAAAATAACTTAGTAATGTTATCTTTCCTATTCGAACAAGATTACTGGGACGAAGAAGAAACTCTAAGTGCTGGAGAAAAAAGAGCTTTAGATAGAGACTTCCAAATTTTAAGTAAAGAACAAATGGCTGTACTTTACTTAAGAGCCTTAGGAGCTGAGGAAGGAGATCCTGGTAAATATCTAATGTCAATTAGAGGATTAAGGGATTTCGGATATATTGATGATCAATCGGGAGCTTTTAAGGTAACCATTCCTGCTTTAGCTGATGCTATCGGATTAGAATCTGCAAGAACAGTAGCTAGAACAACAAATAAATTTAAAAACTTAATAAGTGGTGTTGGGGAAACGACAAGTGAAACCATCTATCCTAAAGTTCTTAAAGCTTTTGAATTCTTTAAAAACGAAACACCTAGTAATTTAGCTGTAGTAGCTTCGTCTATTATTCAAGATGCTACAATTTCTACAAAAAATAGAGATGAGGCTGAGGCTGGGAAAGATATAGCATCAGTAAGAAGAGCAGAAAAATCTAAAAGTACTCTCAGAATAGGAGAAATGGTTTATATGCTAGTTAGAGATCTTAAAAGAAACCCAGTATTCAGTGATATCAGAAAAGCTGAAAGAATAGCAATTAGCAAAATCGCAGGACAACTTGCAATGGATACAATGAAAGTTCAAATGGCTTACGATAAGTTCAAAACTAGTAGAGGACTTTAATCAAAAGATAAATACCAATAAACATAGCCACTACTGAGATTAAAAATCGGTAGTGGTTTTTTATTTTACTAAGGAATTTTTCTTCTGAATTAATATACAAGCACTCCTCGAATATAGATGCTCGATCTTCTTCAGTTACGTATAATGGATCGTCTGGGAAGTTAGGATCTGCTCCATTTCTTATTAGATCATTCTTAAACATTATCTCCTCAACAATACATTCTTCAAATACAAAGCTACGGAAGTGTACTCTAGTGTAATGTTCCCAACAAACAACAATTGCTATTATAGGAATGATAAAGAGTGTGGGAAACACAACTTCTATTAGTGCAGACACGATAATAGTAGATGCAGTGAATATAAAAGGAATACCGGAAGGTATTGGGAATCTTCCAAATAAATAACCAGTTCTAGCATTGTTTTCCAATCTCTTTAGGTAATAAGCATTTCCTTCCATAGTTTTTTATTTATTTTCCAAAAGTAGAACAATCCATTTGATTAAAAAAATGATTTCGCAAAAAAAGCCCCGAAGGGCCCTTTAGGATTTTTGTGAGTTTCTAATTAAGCGTTAGCCCAACGGAAACCTCCAGCTGTTTGACAGATACCTCTAACTACTTTAGAGATAGATCCAGTGTTAACACCAGTAGCTCTCATAGCATCAGACATAGAATTATACTTGCGGATTCTACGACCACGTGGTGTAAATTGAATCACTGCTACTGTGTTTCTCGTAGAAACACTTGCTTTTTTAACAGCCTTAGCTTTCATCGTAGCTTTAGGTGTTGATTTTGTTTTTGTACTCATAATTTATTAGTTTTAATTATACTAATTATACTCAAAACCGCCTTAAAAGTTTCGTTTTAAACGGTTTTTGAATTGGGATATATAGGTTAGGATGAAAAAGAATAAAAGGCGTATAAAAACTTTTAAAAACTGGTTACTCGCAAGAGATTCTGCGTCAAGGATATCCACAAAACCAACATATCTTGGATTCTTTTCAGAAAGCTTAGAGGATCATCCAGTGGACAAGTACCAAATAATGGAACTGTTTGATGCGATATCGGATTCTACACCTTTTAAAAGACTAGAAAAATTTAGTGGATCTAATATTGGTTCTAATAAGATGGCTAAAGGTATTGATGATAGCATATTTTGGGTGGATTTTTATCTTACACTTTCATATCCTAACATAGTTAGATTTTTGATATTTCTAGATACAAACTCATCTAAAGATTTTTACACGGGGAAGAAAAGGGTTCTTATAAGACCAACGCAAGGGGATTACTCTATAGAAAACAATATCTCATCAGGACAGATAAATGTTAATATACCACTATCATATAAAAACGACAAAAAGAAAATAGCTGAAATAATAAAAGATTTCATAAGATTATCATTTGAAGGATTAGCAGAAGAAGGAACATATCAATCTAGATTTTTAAATTGGTGGATAGAGAATTTAATTTTTAAAGGTGACGAGTGGGAATCAACAAGTTTACTTTTTGAAAATGCTTTAGTAGAATGGATGAAGAATGCTGATCCTGAAGACGTCAAACAAGCATATGTTGATTTCTTCCACGATCCAAAAGGTAAGAGAGATAAAATAGAAAAATCTAGATATTACTTAGATTATGATACTATAACAAAAGGAGTAAAGGAAGCTATAAAACAAGCGGGGATTAAACTAGACGGTACTGACCGGGGGTCTTCACTTCTTTCTAGGTTTGATTCCTAAGTTCCTCTTATAAGAAACTTTCCCCTGCCCTATCCTATCCAACGTGAATTGATTTAATTCGTTAAACTTGACTATCTGAAATGGATGGATTTTATTCTTTCTTTCATATATTAAAATAGATTCCAACCCGCAAAGAATAAAGTATTGCTCTAAAGGTATAGGTGGAAGATCCCCTGCTCCCATAATATGACTCACATAATCGTAAACTTCCCCCTTTTGTATCCTTGAGGTTCTTGTTGGATCGATGATCTCTGCAAGTTTAAGACTTAACATACCTCTACCTAACCAGTTCCTTAGAGAATTTCTGACTATCGAATAATTAACGACCTCCTGAGGTGTATCTGGACTGGCCTTGAATACTATCATTTCGTCGTCTTTTGATTCAAGCTTCCATATCTTACCATTCAATTCTATAAAACCACGGGGGCAAAGAAAAGACTCGCAAAAATGTCTTAGACCTTTTCTTAGGTCATTGTTATTGGAATCAGTTAAGCTACCTAAAAATCCTCCTTGTACAAGAGCTTGTATGATAGTACCTAGATCAGTAAAGAAAGACGTTGCTTCAGTTAATCTAAAATTATCTGCGTATGATTTAACCTCTATTTTTCTATCTGATCCTTTAAAAAGTATATCAGGTTTTCTTTTACCACCGGAGAATGAAGACTCAGATATAAGCAAGCACATAATTTCACCAGCCCCTAGATAGGAATGAGCCCACTCAGAAACAAAGATCATGGTCTTATTATACTTTTTATTGGAAAGTATTTCCTTGTTTAGATTTGATATGGAATCTTCTATAGGAAGTGTTCGATTGATCTTTATAAATTCCCAGAATTTTTTAAAAGATGCTTCGTTATCCTTTATGTGAGATTGTAAAGATGAGATAAATTTCTTGGTTATAGCGGGGCTAACAGATTTACTTCTGAAATATGATTCGAATTCTTCCCAGTAGATGTCTATAATCTTTCTTCTCATTCGTATATTATAGACATTGAATTCCAAGAAGTTACAAATACTACTCCTCTCTATTCCAGAATGGCTTTTGATATTTAGGCCGGATCATCTTCCAAACTATATCATCATAGTTCTTACCGTCCCATATAGAAAAACAGATAGCCTTTATAGAAGGTTCAGTTTTGCAGAATTCTAAGTGCTGTGCAAATTCTTTCTTAGTAGGCTCGATCTCACGATCACTGTATTTTCCGTATCTGAAATAGTAGTGAATCTTTCCAGCTCTTTCCTCTATAGCATATTTGTGATATCTAAGATCTGTTATTGTTTTTCTAACCCAAGCATCGAATTCGTCAGGTACTCTTTCAAGAAGAACATTTATATCTCTTCCATCCTTTAATGCTTCCCATATATCAACATTAGAAAAATTAGTAAGAAGCCTATGCAATCTAACATATTCTTCGAATTTTATTTTCATTCTAAAATTACCAGGTTGAAATCTAAGAATAAATCCCTCCTCGTTTTTTGTGTTTTTATCCTTTAAAGATTTATAAAGATCTTCACCGAAAGAGAAGTGCTGCTCACATTTAACTATATCGGATTTTTTTATACCGCTGCCTTTAAATAATGATAAAGATGTTGTCCAGTGTTGTTCTTCCCCATTAACAGAAGTGCTTAGGAAAACTATTTTCTCTTCATTTTTGTAGTCAACTACAATTCTGTTATCCGGATAAATTATTTCAACTATATAGGTTACCTCCTTGAAGAAGACCTGATCAAAAACAGAATAGTTTTTTCTTAGTATTTCCATTCCTCTCTTCGCCTGATCTGAAGTAAAAGATCCTTTAGTTGCAAGATGCCATTCATCCTGGTAATAAAAGAGTATACCTAGGGATCCGTCCATCTTTTCTTGCACATAAACATAATCTCCTTTAGTCGGAGCCTGATCAGCAACTTCCTCGTAATTAAAAAACTTACTGAAAGCAGAGGCAACAACATATCCTTTATCGTCTATTATTGTTCCTCTCATAGACAATGTTACTTCGTCCCAATCATTCTTAAATTGAGTTTCCCTTGAATAATTATAGATGGATATAGGAAGAGTCGGGTGAGGATTTCTTTCTATCCTTCCCTCGTTAACATATTTGTTAAGTGTCCTTATAGCGTATTTCTTTCTTTCCATTTCCAGCTTTTTTCTAAATTATCTATATCGAATTCAACCAGCATATTATCTGCAGCACCTAGGTATATTAATTTACCCCAATGTGGTCTTGATTTGAATTCTTCCTGCTTGGATACTTTCATTCTATCAAATTGATGAAATCTCATATGATCCTTACAAAGATCTGCAACTGTTTCAATATCAGCTTCGTATCTGTTCATCCAGTCCTGTACCTCTTTATTACTTCGTATAAAGCTCGCTACTTGCGTATCGTGTCCAGGGCAAGTAGGAAATCCGGTTTTAGGATTTATTGCTAATGTATCTAGCTTAAATAGATCGTGCATACATCCTGCGAATATAAGATCTATGTCATTAGTTAGCATCAATCTCTCAGTCACTATACGTATGTGCTCAAAAGTATTGGGCTCAGGATGATAGTCAGGTCTTTCTCTAAGAGTCTTAAGCTTCTCTAGACGATCAGTTACACTACTGGGTGGATTTGTTATCTCCAAGAAGTGATTAAAATTTTCAAAGTGTACTTTTAACATATCGCAATATTATAGAAAAAACTTGAATAAAAAAACCGATTCCTAGGAACCGGTTTTTTCTATATATAGGAAAGCAGAAAAACAGTTTATAAGCTGTTTTTCTACAGAGGACATTAAATATACTGTTAATAAGTGAAAAAATTTCACCATTATTGAAAAATTCTCGGAGTCCTCGAATAAAAAGAATATATATAAGAAAAACAAAGGAAAAATGAGTATTAAAAACTATCCAGAGTTCAAAAAAATACAAGAGGTTAGAAGAACTAAAAAATGTCCAGTTCTTAGTTTTAAACCAATTAGAGAATCAGAAGCTTATAAAGATATGACTGCAATGGGTTGGACAGAAATGATCGCAGAAAACCCAATTGGTATCGAAACACAAGGTACTGAAGAGCAAAGATATTTTAAAGATCGTTTAGGTAACATAGCATTTAAACATGATTCTATGAAATCACCTAAACCGGGATATCCTCAATATAACATTATGCACAACGGAAGTATTAGAGTGGTTGTAGGACCTTCTAAATCTTCAGAATTTCCTAGATTAAATACTGATCTTAGAAGAGCTTGTATGACTCCGGAAGATTATCTTTTCAAAATGGGATTCTTGATTAAGTATATCTTAAGAGAGCAAGGAGTTCCTATGTCAGAGGAAGAACTTTTAGGAAACGAAAATTACAAAGACGTTGTCAGAAGAAAAATGGAAGAGAATCCAGAGATAGTTAAAAACTTTGAAATACCGCCTAGCTTAAAGGGTGAGGATCTAGGTAAAGGTGCTAACATATTAAAAAGATTCGGCGGATTCGACGATTAATAACATAAAAAAGAAAATTGGAAGTTGTACAGATTTTAATAACGGGCATTTTTTCGGTAGTTGTTGCACTCGGATCTATTTGGTTAAAGCATTATCTTGATTCTAAAAAGAAAGATAGCGACGAGGAAAATCACGATAGAATATCACAACAGGATGTTGATTCGATGCTAGAGGTTCAGGAATTTCTAGATCAATTTAGAAAAAAGTGGGGATTAGATAGAGTTGGAATATTCCAATTTCATAATGGAGGTAAATTCTTTCACGGTGTTCCAATGAAGAAATATTCACAAACATTTGAATCTGTTTCTGATGGAATTTCTAAGGCTAAAGAACATAACCAAAGTGTTTTTGTTACTGAGCATCCATCTTTGATGAAAAACCTAAGTGAACAAGAATTCTTCTTTGTTAATGCTGACGATCCAGTATTAGACTACATCAGAGGTAAAGTAAGAGAAGAAGGAATATTACAAATAATATCTGCTCCTGTTAGAACATTATCAGGTCAACTGATAGGATTCGTTCAGCTTCATACAGTTAAGCATAAAATAGAAATAACTGAAGATCTTAAAGATGATGTTTTCGAATTAGTTTCTGTCCTTTCTGGTTATCTCCTAAGAAAATAACAGCATTAAAAAGGCGTATCAAGAACCATCTTCATAATATGAAATTCGTCGGCCTTATACTTTGACATAGCTTCTATCATATCCTCTCTACTTAGTTTACTAAGAAAGTAAGATTTATCCTCCACTATTTTTTCATAATCTTCTTCGCCAAGTGAGTTGTCCCACAATTCATAGAAGTAACCAAGTGCATGGTCCCATCCATAAACGAATTCTTTATTTTCTCCTAGGTCTACTACGTATCTACTCATAATTAATAAGGGTCAGTTGTTGTACTTACGGTTGTTGAATCTACATACACGGTATCTTCCGGTATCTTAACAGCTTTAAACATTTGGTAGTCTTCTCTCTCGAGGTGCTTATCCTTTACAGATATGTATAAACATATAGTAGCAGCACAATCTAATAATAAAACAAATGCTAATGCCCATATTAAATACTTAGTCATCTTAGTCTCCATAAGTTTCGTTGTAGTAGTTTATATTAATTTATTCTGAGGTGGTGTGTTAAGAATTTTAGCTATAACTTGCCCGTGACATACTAATTTTTTTTCTGATCCATCAGAAGGTGATTTACAACACCAGCATCCTAAAACTTTACCTCTTAATTCTTCGAGATCTTTTATTAACCCGCTTTCGTTAAGATAATGCACATATCCATTTATAGCTTCTTGTCTCGTGGCTACTTGATACTTAGCTTGGGTCTTATCTAGATCCTTATGTGTATATGGATTAGCCCACTTACTGGGTCTACCTATATAGACATCGTGAGCGTGCGTTTTAAAGTGTACAGCGTACGTTTTACCTTCTTCCTTATCAAAGTCCTGCATGTCCAGAAATATCTGATTTAAACTCAAAAAAACCATCTCTAGCTAATGCTTGACAATACTTACGTATCATCACTATAGACGTAAACACTTCAGTATCGTTCATAGCATTAGATTCATTTACACCTCTAACAAAAAGATCATAAGCTAAATACTTACAGATCTCAGGAAGGCTTTTCATTTTCATCAATTCCTCGTAGGATCTGTCTTCTCTAATATAGACAGCAACTTTAATAATTGATTCCTTTAATTGATTTTGTGTGATATCCATGCTGTAAAAATAAAAAAAATCTCAGAATTAAAAAAATGATTCCTAGATTTTTTATATGTTGTTTTTGTATATCTCTACCAATTCTGGTGTAAGTTTTACATAGTCCATATCAAATAGTTCCGACATTGCTGCTAAGATAACTGGATTGTTATATGGTGGATTCTTAGGGCTAGACCATTTTCTACTCTCTTTCATCCAGTTGTAAAAGAGGACATATGCGTTAGATTTCTTCGTGTACAAATCAGTGTCAATAGGTAGTTCCCACTTTTTCATCATTGCTACACTTCTCTTTTCGTTGTCCAACTCCAGATCACGAGACACGTTGATTGAGTTTTCCACAATATCATCTGGATAGTCCACACCGGAAAGCCATTCATCAACTACAGTCAATCCGTCGATTGCAGCAGTCCATAGAGGTATCTGCTCCTCCCATTGGGTCATGTGACAATATTCATGTACAAGAAGTTCAAGATAATCTGGTCTACCCTGTGCAAATGCCAAAGTGGCTTTTTTAATCTTGGGATCACTACCGTCATCAAAGAAGCCTGCACATTTAATATTATCGGTGAGCTTAATATAACTTCTCTTATATGGCTTAAAAAGCACACCGGATCTACGGCATTCTGATTTCACGTGGTGAATAAAACTCTCTACCTCGTTCATATTTTTAGTTTTAATAAAAACACCCTTCTTTATCCAACTTACAGGTGTTATGGCTGTCCTCATTGCTGAGTTAGGAATAGACTGTCTTGCTCCCCTCCTGAAGGGTTTTACCGACGTCAGTAGTCAACTGGAAGGTTTTACATATACGAACCTTCAACTCTTCCCTATGGCTATCACACCATTTCTCATCGTATGGGACGTACTATCCGATGATTAGTCGGAACGTGTAGTCAGGACAGGATTCGAACCTGCATTGTCACCCCTTTATAGTGTACACCGCGAGCTGCGTCTACCAAGTTAACATTGACCCCGGAGTGGATTCTAACCACATTGTTTTTACCTCTAGAACGGGGTTGTTAACATTCCGCCACCTGACTATATTTTAACACAGCATTTACATTTTCTACCAGCATGTCCTTTACCACGCTCTTTAGGATACCATGCTGCTAGATATACTAGGATTGCTATCATTAGTCCTTGAAAAGTGAAAAGCACTGCATAACCTATTTGTTCCAGCATATAGCTTACCATTGTCCTTGGTTAGTTACACAGAAGTTACTGCCTACATAAGCATCCATCCATACACTTTGATCAAAGCAAAATGATTTTCTATTACCAGTACAGTCATTCTCAATCTCTAACCAATAGCATGAGCCATTGATACCATCATTGAGAATTGTACCACAGTTGCATGGTTTATTCTCTTCCTTATTACAGCTAACTAGTCCAATGGACAGAAGCATTAAAAGCATGATTAATTTTTTCATGTGTTTTTTATTATAGATTGCTAATATAGATCATAATCATTATTAATAAAAATGATTCTGTGGATTTTTCGAAAAATATTTATGATTAATAAAATCCCAGGATCAAGGAATGATCCTGGGATTATTTTGGTGGACCTGCCGGGATTCGAACCCGGGTCCAGATCGAATGCTCAAGAAACTCATTCACAGGCTTATTCCGTTATTCGACACGGACAAACTTTGGTGCATTTCTTTTTTCTTTCAGACTTAATGCTCAGTCTGGGTTACTCCCTGGTATTAGCCAAGTTTCCCTAACATTGATAGTGACGATCTAAATGGGTATTGGACGAATCCTCAAGGCTCCACTCAATGTTAAATTGGCAATACTACGAACCTTTTTTCTTGCCGGTTTTGGATCTTTCTGTTCCTAGGCCGATCCGGCCCGACGGTTAAGCTGCTAATAGCATCTCAGCCTCTTCTGCTACCGCTACGCGAGTAAGAGAAGTTGGGATACTCATGATATCCTCTGGGTTGTAAACGTTTGCGTTTATTGTTTTGATAGGTAATTAAGGATTTCCAATCTAACCCTGCCTGCATCATTTCAAAGAACTAACTTCGCCTGTCAAATCCAAGAACAGGCCCTTTTTTTATATATCAAATAATCTCGTCGATTATTTTGTACCTTAAAGCCACATTTGCATCAAAGTAGAAATCCTTAGATCTCTCTACGACCTCTTCTATTTTAGCCTGTGGGAATTTACTTTTAGAAGTTAAGATACCTTCTAATGTTTTTTGTAATCGCTCACACTCTTTAACGTCGTTCTTAATCCAAGTTAAAGATGAATAAGGATGGCTAGCTATGATCTCATGGAACATAAAAGAAGAATATTTGTGGGCTTTTCTTATATGCCCTGAAGCCATTACGTATAAAGCTCCTGACATTACCATACCTAAAGCATGAGTAATAACTGGAGTCTTAGAATATTCTATAGCATTAATCAAAGCTAAAGCGCTGTATACACATCCCCCTGGACTATTGATGTAAAGATTTATAGGTCTACGTTCAAAGTCTTTAAGCTCTTCATCGTCTTCCTCATCCATAGAATTGATTTCTATGATATCCTCTATAACATCATTAGCAGAATCCGGATCTATTTCATCAACCAAATAGAGATTTCGATTTTTCAGGCGATCGTATTTCTTTTTTGAATCCTTGTTCATATGCTATTTATACTTCTTTTCCGTATCTAAGTTTCTACTATAAAGAGATCTCAAATCTGCCTTTCATTTTTTCTAAGGTGTCATCAGGAACTCCGTGAACGTTTTTACCTCCATGTCTATTCTCGACAATTATAGTAAATACCATGTACCCGTATTTTTTTGCAAGCTTAATATAATGCTCCATCTCCCATTCTTGTGTGAATGTATTAGAGACCGCAATCTCTCTGTAGAATTGGTCATTGACTAATGAGTCCTTCATGTATGTCTCAACTGTGTCTTGACAGAATTTGTGGGCTTCTTTGATCTTAGTAAAATCAAAGTTATATTCTCCAGTCTCCTTATCTATAAAGTATTTGTCTGCTTCGCAAACTAGGAAGTCTTCTCCTACTAATTTTTTTGCAAATGTTGATTTACCAGATCCTGGTATTCCTCTAACTATGTAAAGTGTCTTCATCTTATTCTGATTTAAGTTCTATAATTTCAATTAACTTGGAAAGACAAGCAAGTTCTGTTTCTTCATAGGTATCGTATGTGTCAGAAAGAATTGATTTATTCTCTGACCATTTAAAATAAAAATCATGTGCATCCTTGTTATGACTTGAAAAATCAATTAGGAATCCCTTCTCTCTAAACCATCTAAATGCTTGTGAAAAAGTTGGTGATGAAACTTGACCTTCTTGATTATAATTTCTAACACCATTAATTGTAGATAAACAAGTGCTTTTAGTTATTTTTACTCCGATTCCTCCTTTGTAATCTTTAAGTTCAAGTTCTGTGTAGTTTCCAAAACATTTTTCATCAAATCCAAGTTGTTTGAGTTTAACCGCCAACTCATAAGGTACAAATTCATTTTCCATATTATCCTGATTTAAAATTAAAACCCCATTTGGTATAATACTAAATTTGGCATCCGGATTATTATACTCATAAATTTTTTCTCTTTGGTCGTCCATCTTATTCTATATTATTTTTATCTAATTTCGTTTCAAACATTTTCATAACCTCTTCTTGAGTATAATACCATTTCATATCCATATGAGCAGTTCCAATTAGAATTTGCCAATATCCTCCGCTAGTAAATCCTTTGTTTGATGTTATCTTCCACCGGATCCACTTGAAAGGTATTTTAAGGTAATGTCTTTTCCGCCAATTCTTTTCTAGTATATTGCATTCTTGATATCTTCTATTCTTCATCGGTTATTTTTAATATAGATGATTCAGACATTACTATCCTTTCACCTTCGCAAGTATGTATATCATAAAATCCCGAATTATATAAATTTATTCCTTTAGCCTTGATGACACTACCACTTTTAAGGGATATAGAATAACTACACCTACTTTCGTTCTCACATCCACCCATCATAAAAATAAATGATAGTAGTAGTGTTACTAAAATTAATACACCTGTGAAAAGTCTTTTACTAGGCATCTTTTTTAAGCTCCTTTAGTATGTCTTCCATTACGCATTGTAATGATGCAATTTTATGTAGTATAAAAACTACTGATACGTCTTGGTAGTCTATTTTAATGCTACCACTTTGTTTAAGAAGCTCCTCCATAGTCTCGTGTAATTCTTCCTGAAGCTCTTCCGCTCTTTTTGTGAATCTATCTTCCATAATTAATAATTTTTTCTAAGTAATTCAACTACGTCCCATGCATCTTCTAAAGCATCATGAGAAACTATTCCAGTAACGCCTGCTCTCTTTTTACACTCAAATAAACCTGGTAGAGATTCGTCATTTTTCCAGTCAATAAATAATAAAGATGGATCAATGATTCTTTGTCGTATTCTAAAAACCTGTTTCCATCTTGGTAGCTTTTCTAAAAATAGCTTATCAAACGTAGCGAAGTTTTTTCCAGCACAAGTGATATGAACTTTAGGCATGCTTGAAGTTAGCATGGGATATCTAACTCCGTTAACTACCTTAGATGTTTTTGTGAGATAATCAGGATCCAGTTCAACAAGTCCATTTATATAACAGAATTGATAAAGAGCTTCCACTACTTCTGACTCATCTAAGAATATCATTCCTGTCATTTGAACCATATCGTTCTTCTCGTCTTGGTCCTTTGCAGTTTGGTAATGAACTATCTTTTTAATAAGCTCCCTGTTCATGTTGATAGCAAACATGCTTCCAGATATACTTTCTCTCTTGATTGCAATATGAATTTTTGGGATATCTTCAAAAGGCAATGGATTATTACTGTCTTCTATAATAGCAGCTATTGATAGCACCTGATCATTCTCAGTATCAAGCCCGGTTGTTTCTACATCTATTGAAATGTATTTCATTTATTTTTTGGGTTAAAATTAAAAACTTTTTCAGCATATCCATTGACACATGGAGTTCCTGTGTTGTAGCATCCAAATACTATTTTCCAGTTTCCGTATTTGTCATGAAGCTTCCTAAGTAACTTCATAGATGTTTCCACGTTAAGATCTATATTAGATATAAGATCTTCCGTTGGTACAGATCTACCCCATATCATATTAGCAGTGCTAGGCATAATTTGCATAGGACCTAAAGCACCAACATAAGATTTTTGTTCGGGATTATAATTCCAATGGAAAGGTCCTTCGTATCTAGTCTCTGCGTAAGCTATTCCTAAAGCATACCTAAGGGGTATATTATACTTTTCCGCATATTTTTCTATAGTAGAAAACATCCTAATTGCAATAGGCTGTCTCTCGTACATAGATCCCTCAGAATAAGTCAAATCCTCTCCCCGTTCTATTTTACCAACAGATAAAAAATGTCTAAGAGGAATAGTAAGCAGCCCTATAAAAACAAGGGCTGCAAAAAAAGAAACCCTAATCTTTAGATTAAGGGTTCTGGTATTCTGATTGAATTCTGGTTGCATACAAGTTAAATATTGATTGTCCAATTGAATCCTGATAAATTTCATATTCCCCAGTGGTACGATCTATAATCATAAGCTCGTTACGCTCGTTTATAGCTACTGAGGTTTCTTTTATTGTTTTAGTCACTTTAGGTGACGAACAATCAGCTTTATCCCTTTCCCTTGTACTGTAGTGATACAATTCAGACAAAATGTAGCCCAGTGCTACTAAACATACAAATCCGAGGATCCTTGCTGTTTCTTTTAAGACCTTAGAAGCCTTTCCTAACAATTCTTGCTTTTCCATAATCTCATTTTTTTAAGTTTAAACAAAGATAATAGAAAAATCTAGAATAAAAAAATGATTTTAGAAATTTACAGTTCTAAATTAATTTTAGTTTTATGACAATCTGATTTAAGATCCTCAGGAATTCCCTTAGCCATATCAAAAAAGAACTTAGGAACTTTTCCACATTGTTTACAAGTGACAATTTCAGCAGGCAATAATTCCTCCTTTCCCGAAGGGCTCATTAACGGGGAAAGTCTTTTGAATAACATAGATGATTCCCATAACATGTTACCACCTTCACATTTGATCCAAGGTGTATCTGACATATCCACCTTTACTTGTTGTTGATTTTCTTGCATTTTTATTGAATTAAATTTTTGTATTGCTCATACTTGATTCCCCATTTCTCAGAGAAAAGCAATTTATACTTCTCGACAGGTTCAATATGATTTTCCTCGTTGTTTTTATTATTAGTAACTCTTAGAAGCTTAACAAGATCGAATATAAAATCATCTCCCTCTTTAAAAGCTTCAAAGAATAGAGATCTAAGGTCTTCTTTTAATGGAGAGTATGATTTTAAAAAATCAGAAGATTCAGTATCATTTAGAAAATAAGCATCCGGACCAAGCATCCAATTATCAAAACTACGAAAATCCCGTGTACCCCCAGCGTAATCTTTAATTTTTTCCCAGTTGAAAAACCTTTTGTTAAATGACATTTTTGAGTGTTTTACCTTTACTTTTATATCTCTATGAGAAAGGTAAGTTTCGCAATGTATTTATTTAAGAGAAAGAAGATACATTAATTTAGAAACAGAAGCGATAAGCTCATCAGTTAAATTCTGAAGATCAGACTTATCAAACATTTCTCTCATTGCATTTAAACAATCAAGAATAGATTTTAGCCATTGCATAGGATCAACAGATCCAAAACTTCCAAATTCAAAAGTACCGCCAAAGTTTATTCTTGAGTTGTAACCTTGATATGATTCAACTAAAGCATCTAATCCTTCAGATATAGATTCATAAGTCATACCATAAGCATTGTGCTGCGCATAGGATTCCGTTCCCCAGTGCATAATTTTAAGCTGTGCTTGGAAAACCAATAAATTTATAAAGTGATCGTTTATATCGTTAGAAGATCCTAGTGTTTTAACGTTAATCTCTAAATCGCTAGGTACAAATGCGCCAGTTTCTTTATATTCGTCGAAAGTCATTTTAATGTTTTCTTCTATATATCCCTATTATTAAAATAAGGCTCTTACTAGAAGAAGGTTCGGAGAAAGAGGAGTATATCCCATCGCTTCAATGAATCTATTGATAGGATCTAGAATAACTCTGTTAAATTGCTCGTCAAAATCTACGGGAGGAGCTAATTCGTATGGGTATGATCCATTAAGATATCCAAATACATTATTTTCTCTTTCGTTGTTAACCTTAACATAATAGAACTTAATCTTTTCTGATGATCTGATTAAGCTGTACTTGGCTTTATGCTTGGAGTTATTAAGAATATAATTGTGATATCCTGCAGCTCTAACGTGCATTGGACATCCTTTTGCTACCTCGAAATTAGTAGTATCATTAACAATGAACTTTTCTATGTTGTTAACTGAAGTACCGATAGAGATTTGATCAGGCTTCTGTATCTTAAACTCATTTTTAATGTCCTTTAAGATCTTAACGAACTCCCGTATATCAAAATCCTTACCTTTCTCGAAAATGTGTCTTAAAAGGAACGTAAGCTTCTCTCTAGCAAAAGGAGCAGTACCTCCCTGAGCTAATTCAATACCGGTAGATTTAATTTTAGAAAGTCTAGGAAATAGATCCTTATTCGGATCTTGCCATGCGATGTGAAGTACGTATTTCTTTTTACCTAAGAAAATACCTGCATATGATAAGCTCTCAAGCTCAAAATCCTGATAGTTATCAGTATTCCATTTAGTAGCATAGATATCATAGCATTTCTTAATATATTCCTTTAATCTGAACTCATTAAGTCTTTTGACAAATTCATAAGCTTCGTAATTAAACTCGCAAGAGTCCATTACTGCACCAAGGTTGATATAATTGGAATCGGTATCTCCGTAGATGATAAAATCTAGATTAAGCTTCCTTACATTCTTAACTTCCATTTTTTCATGTAGCTCAGTATCTAGATGCCACATGTCATTAAAATATCTGTTAACTATCTTCTCAGCAAATTTCCAAATATCCTGTCCCTGTAATGTTACGCTTTCTGCAACATCGGTGTTGAACATAGCAAAATACTGATTTCCTGTCGCTCCGTATATACTGTTAAGAGTTAATTTAATTCCCTGTTCAGTATTATAGAAATCAGAAGATTGTTGCTTTAAAATTGCGAGTCTTTCTTTTAACTCATCAAGACCCATTGATGAATAATCTAGTTCTTCCATATTATATTTCCACTAACCCTATTGCAATCATTGAATCAGACTCAGTTGATTTAACAAGAATTCTATTCTCGTGAAAATGAATTTCAGAGCTTTCTTGATCTATGTAAGAGAATTGATTTTTATAGATTGTGTATACGCTAGGTGAAGTAAATCCATTAGGGGTTTTTCCCTTAATGATTTGATACTGGAATGAGTTACCTCTAATGGTTACTCCATTTTCCTCAATGTCGAAGTTAAGTAATTCCTCATTGTTCGTTTCGATACCTGTTAATGAAGATATCTTCTGAAAGCTCTCTTTTGATATTTCAAAATTAACTTCAGATCCTTCTGTGGAGTGTATTGATTTTTGAATGTTATCATCAATATATGCTAATAGACTAATATCAGCACATTTAACAAAAATGTTTAAAGACGATGACGAAAACTTAAGACTTGTAGCAATTAAATATCCCTCATAAGGCTGTGATTCCACGATAAGATTAAGTTCTTCCTCTGGTCCAAAGTATTTAAACACATCAATTAATTTACTAATCTCAAGAACTCCTATCTTTAATCGATTGGACGGAAATTCGCCTTCTAGTATATCATTGGTGTCTACGTTAACATATTTGATTACAGATTTATCTGGCGTTCTAACTTTAGCAAATAAATTGCTTCCTTCAATCTCCAGGGGAACACTCTTGTCAACAAGTTTTAGCTTTTTAAGAAATGCTATAAAATTGTTTGAGTTAGTAATTTTAAAATTTAAAGTTGGTGTTTTCTTACTCATTTTCTATATTTAATTCAGTTGTTTCTTCTGTTTCTTCTTCTATTTCTTCCAAGTCAAAAATTCTAATTCCGTTGTGAAATTCCTCCTTAACGTCTCCTAATAAAGAAGTTGTTTTTGAATTTTTCCTTCCTAAAGAAGCATGGTATTTCTCCGCTCCTTTAGATTTAGTCTTTTGAACTTTTATCTCCTGGATCTTATTCTTTATAGCCTCTTTTATTGATTTAATTTCTTCAGAAGTCTTAATTATTTCCTCTTTTGTCAATTTAGTTAGTGGTATCGATTCAAGCCTTCTTGATATCTCCCTCTTATAACTAGAAAGAAATTTGTCAACTTCCTCTGACGATCTTTTCTTATCCGACATGAATGTTAGGAATTTTAGCTTAGCTTCTAAAAATTCTAGATCATTCTGTAAATATAATAGATCCCTTTCAAATCTTTTTAATATTGTTAGCTCTCTGTGAACAATAAAATCTTCTAAATAGTCTTCTATACATTCATACTCTAAAACACTTCCATCTCTAACAAATACAATATTTTCTGTGACAATCTGTTTAGTTTCCTTTGCTACAAGAAAACATATGTCTTTAAATTCTTGATCTGTACATCTAAATTTTATTGATATTTTAACATCCTCCGTAGAGAAATTATCCATCTTGTAATTAATGCCACTTCTTTCTAATAAGCTATTTAACCTAATAAAGAAAGACTCATATCTTTGTAAAGGAGAAATAGAATTAATCTTAAATGTTCTAGTTGCTAAGTCCATTTCGACATCACCCTCTATTAACCAAGCGGATCTTAAAGAATCCATCTTTGATATCTTTCCTTTAAACCCCCTGAAATATGGTTTTAGCTTTTTAGTTTTATTCCCTTCTAGATATGTAACGATCTCCTCAGGCTTTCTTGGTAGGATATTAGATTTATATCCAACAGCAATACCAACTATATGTGTTGATATACCAACTGGATAATCAACATGGATCCAATCAAATCCCCCTTCCTCGTTAGGAATATTAAGATCCTTGTATTTTTCTATAATGTCCTTATACTTCGGAGATATTTTTACTTGAGTATATCTGGGAGCAGAAGGTACCGGATTTACTGGAGTACCAAAAAATCCATCTCCTAATAATATCTGATCTGAACACGAGAAAGGTCTAGCTAATTTAGATATTGCCTGAGCCATAGAAGAATCCCCGTGGTGATAGAGTCCTGTACTAAATACTTCACCAATTACACCAACAGTCTTTTTAAAAATGCTTGGTGAATTTTGAAGTATTAATCTTTGAACAGGAGTTAAAGCATCGTAGAAATTAGGAATACCTCTGCTTTGTATTACATACAGAGCATATTTCCTATAATCAGTATTGATCTGATCTGATATTGTTATTGTATTACTCACTAAAATTACCTTTACTTTTTGTACGGTAATTAATGAATAAAGTTTCTATTATAGGATTCTTCCTAGATTTTTTAATCCTCGGTGATTCTTCCTAGATTTTTTAATCCTCCAGCTTTTGCTGTCCCTGTAGATCCTGTTGCTGAACCAGTAGATCCTGTTGCTGGTTCAGTAGAAGCTGTAACCTGACTTGGGGAATATACCATACCTATCATTGCAGACTTCATTACTTCATCGGGAATATCGTCCAATTGTATAAGGGCATAAATGAATTTAGTAGCATTCATCGTTTCTTTTTCAGCCTTAGATATAAAATCTTTAAATTCATCGTAATTACTAAATACTTGACATCCTCCAGACCAAGGTCCTACACAAACACCCTCTCCTTTAGTTGAAGATCTGTGTATTTGCATACCGCAATTTTCTGTGTAAATCTCTGCAGGTTTATAACTCTCGTATTTAGTAACTCCTATTGGGTATCTACCTACTTTGATTTTCTCACCCTCCACCATCATTTTATATTTTCCGTGACCTAAAGTTGATTCCTGTAGGATATAAAGAGTATCTCCTGGCATTTTAATACCTACACCTTTAGGATTAAGTGGTTTTTTACCATAAAAAGCTAAGCTAGGTACAGTTGTAATTTGATATGGAATAAAGGTGTCTCCTAAACTTACAGGAAGAACTGGTCCTGTAGCTGCAGAAGGGGCCGGTCCTGTAGCTGCTCCAGTAGCTGCTCCAGTAGCTGCTGCATTAGATTTTGGATCAGTTATCTTTTTGATCTTATCGAAAACAGATTCCTCTTCGTTTAAAGAATAAAAATTCTCAAAAGAAAGAACTTTAGAATTAGTATTAATCTCGATCTGCTCAATTATACTAGACCAATCTAAACTTTCTTTTGCTCCTGTAGATCCTGTAGCTCCTGTAGCTCCGGTAGATCCGGTAGATCCTGTTGTACCAGCTGATGATTCTGTTCCATCATTAGCATTTCCTGGTATAAAATATAAGGCATCACAGAATCTATCTTGGTTAGAAGATTCTTTTTTAACGTTTAGCTTATTTCTAATACCAAGTACTATAGCTCTTTTTTCTTTAAGCTCATTTATAGCTCTTGTATAATCTCCCGCTTTTTTCTCTTGTAGATAATTTAATAAGATCTTAATAGTAGCAAGAGATATTGGTGTTTTTTCTAATTTATATGGATCACTTGCTCCACATCCTTTATAAGGAAGGGAATCTTTAACCTCCTTGGTCATCTCGATTTGATTATCGACACCACCAGTTAAACCCTCTATATCACCGAAAAGACCTTTAATTATTGATGTTGCAATTCTCGATTTTGCCTCCCTTTCACTTTCGGGTCTTTGCGTTCCTGGAGTATCAGATGCAGGATCCGGTGTAGGAGATCCAGTCGAACCGGCTAAAATGTCAACCTGTTCGTTAAATTTATTGAATGATAGAACTTTCTTATTCATGCTCTATATATCATCATTTATTCCTTTTTATCAGAAGCGACATAATTACCGACATAAAGGATACCACACCCGATCCAATAAAACCCCACAAGAAACAATCAGCGCCTATTCTATATCCATTCATAACATGGAAAGACACAGCATCTATATGTAGATCGTTAAAAAAGAAATATAAAACAATAGAAGCCCAAAATGAAGTACACTGATAACAGTTAAGCATTTCACCAAAGAAAGGCAAAGATATCAAAAGCCAATTTCTAAATCCATCAAAAATCTTAGCGGATACTAGTATATGGGTTAGACCCCAAACTGCAAGGATATAAAATATAAATGTCATAGCTAGTTAAATATTTCGTTGTCTTTTAATTCAATAAGAAATTCCTTTTGCTCCTCTGTTAGATTATCGGGTATTCTTACATTAAGTTCTATTAGAAAATCACCAACACCACCGTATCCTAAATTAGGTATACCCTTTTGACCAAATCTAAGTACTGTACCAGGAATAGTTCCGGGATCTACTACTGCCTTAACATTTTCACCTGATGGCATTTCAACCTCTATATTAGTTCCAAGAACTGCATCAATAAATGTGATTTGTTTTGCTGCAATAATATCTATTCCTCTTCTGATAAAGTAAGGGTGAGGTACTTCTTTCACCTTAACATAAAGGTCTCCGGATTTTCCGTTTCCTTTTCCGTCATTACCTTTTCCTTCAACTACAAAATTCATACTCTCTGCAGCTCCAGGAGGTATATTAATATCAACTACATCTTCTATCTGTACAAGTCCTTTTCCAAAACAGTTTAGACAATTTTCTAAAATTACTCTTCCTGATCCATGACACGAATGACAAGATTTAACAGAATTTAATTGAACGAATCCTGTAGTTCTATTTACTGTAACATATCCAGATCCGTTACATGTCCCACAATTCTGGAACGAATTACCTCCTTCAGATCCACTACCTGAACACGGGGAACATTTTTTATCCCTCTTCATCTTAATTTTCTTCTGTACCCCATTTATTACATCTTCAAGACTAAGATTGAGAGTTATATTTAGGGAAGAGCCTTTAGGATCTACTTTTTCAGTAAATCCTCCACCAGGAGAATAATGGTTTGCAAAAGGATCTGTATAATTCCAGCTGTTATCAAAACCTCCGAATCCTCCTTCAAACATAGACCCGAATTTTCTCTTTCTATCATACTCAGCCTTCTTATTAGCATCGCTTAGTATTTTATAAGCTTCCGATATCTGTTTGAATTTTTCTTCCGCACCAGCATCACTATTTCTATCTGGATGATACTTTAAAGCAAGTTTACGATAAACTTTTTTTATTTCTTCTTGGTCAGCTTCTTCAGAAACCCCAAGAGTTTGGTAATGATTGCTCAAATCGATATTTTTAATTAAACTCCAGAAGGATATTTTTGTTCAAGTCTTTCCATAAAATGAACTACCTTCTTATTATCTATTAAATCCTCTAGTGTGAAATTTATTTCACCTAGTTCCTCGATAATATTTATCTCTGGATAGTTTTCTTCAATAGATTCTTTTATTGCGGAGATGTAGATTTCATTCTCCTGTACCCAATTTGATTTTGTAAGATCTAATTCCTCTTCCATTTTTCGATATATTTTAGAAGCGCAAGATCTTTCATCTTCACCTCTAATTCTATATCAAAAATTCGGTCATAAGTTTCTATTTTACTCCAAATCCAATCTGAATGAGCAACCTCTTTAGCACCCTGATCCTCGAATATTTTTCTAGAATCTGAAAAGTGAGTTAGCGGAGTTATTCCTTCTGGCCACGTAGAAATACAAAGATCTAATGCTTCTAATTCTGTCAGATTATCTGGATTGCATTTATGATGTAAGTAATCGTATGTTACTGGAATTCCTATTTTTAAATGCAAAAGAGAATGCAGATCAGTAGGGGTAAACTGACTTTTTTTATCATCATTCTCTACTACCAATCTAGATTTAACTGAATCTGGTAATAAATTATAAGAATAAATAAATCTGTTGGCAGATTCTTCTTTAGACGGCTTAGTAGTATTTATATGAATATTAATTGGATACTTGTGACTTCTATCTAATCCCATTAGATCCATTATTTCTGAATGCTGTCTTAATTCTTTTATTGATTTTAAAACTACATTAGGATTTTCTGATGCTATAACACAATAAGGAGAAGGGTGAAAACTAAGTCTTTGATCAAAGCTCTTAGCAAGATCCCCTGCAGTTATAAGATTTTCTCTGATCTTTTCGAAATCTGGTAAATCACTTATCTCATATTCAGACATCCAAGGAAACATGTCGGAGCTCATACGATACATGTCTATCCCAGTTTCACCATTAAACCTAATAATACGTATTAGATCCTCTGTATTTTTAACTGCTAATTCAGAAACATAAGATATTCCCTTTTCAATAAAGGTTCTCTTAATCATTCCTCTGTTAGTTGTCACTCCTTCTTTTTCCAAAGAAAGACACAAACAACAATACCCCATTCTATTTTTGTAGATCATTCTACAAATATAAATTAAAAATTCTTAAGTGATTGGATGATTTTGAATCTTTCTCTAGCATTTAGATCATCTAGATTATCTTTACCCGTTGCTCTTTTTAAGATTTTCTTAAATTTATCAGGATCAGTAGTGGCTCCAGACTTCTGAGCAAATTCTCTTACGTCTCTTCTAGAAGGTACTAAATCAATAACCCATGCTTTAATTGGAATATTGTATTGAAGTGCTAAATTTATGATTCTGTTACCGGAAAAAAGATAGTAGCTATCTTCTGAAGATGTTCTAGTTTCTCCGAAGTTGATGAATTTAATAATTATAGGTAAAGGCAGATCTAAACTACCTTTCTTTTTAAGATCATCTGATATTTTGATTAATACATCTCCGTATGATCTACCGTATGCTCCTGTAACTATATTATCATATTCATAAACCATAAGGTTCTGAATGCTATTTACGTCTAACTTATTATCTGAAACTATAGGAAGATCTTCTATGTGGCCTTTTCTAAATGGCTCTATAATATATTTATAAAACTTAGTTGCTCTTGAACTAGTCTTTCCTATATCTTTATTACCAATAGTTATGTTGTGTTGATAAAATTCAAGTTTAGCTTTATCATCGTAATGATGAATCTCCTCAGCAAGATCAGGTTTTTCCCAATTAATCTTTAACTTACCTGAATAATTTTTTACAGGAGTCTTAGCTTGGCTATCAGAATTATCCGAAGCTTGCTCGACTATAAAGTTATTTAATCGTAAAATCATTAAAGTATATATCTAATTACCATTTGATAACCATTTTTTTCTTGCGTCAGCAGAATCACCAAAAGCCATTTCTAATTTATCCTTGCTATCTAAACTTTCCTCTATGTTAGTTAGCTCCTTATCCCCCATTACCCATTCCCAATCTTCTAAAGATAATGAACCCAATCCTTTTAGGTATCTGATGTTTCCTGTAGGTCTTGCTGCTTTAAATTCATCCAAATCCCAGAAATACTTTCTTTTCTTTCCGTCACCTACAGATACTAGAGGAATTTTTAAAGAGCTTAATCTTTTATGCTTTACTATAGTTGGGAACCATTTATAAAATAGATTGATAAGTAAAGAGGTAATGTGAGATCCATCCGGATCCGGATCTGTTGCAATTACTATTTTTTTATATCCAACTATATCTGTATTTCTAGATGTGGGATCTAAACCTAGTATGTGCATTAGCTCTAGAATTTCTTTATTCTCTGAAAGATCTCCTATGTTCTTACAATTTTTTATCTTTCCTTTTAAAGCGTAAACCCCGTCTTCTTTTGGATTCCTCTTTTGTAATATAGATCCCATTGCTGATAATCCTTCAACAATAAAAAGATTTTCTGCTACTGATTTTTGTGCGGGAAAATATTTATGTGAATGCTTTAGATTTACTTTCTTTTTTTCAGATCTAAGCTTTTTTACATATCCATCTGTTTTTCTTTCCTCTACCTTTTTAAGTACTCTTGAATAAAGGTCGGTCTTAAAAAATCCTTGTAATTTGGATCCAAACTTGCCCATTAAAAGACTTTCGATCTCTTCCCTGGTTGTTACGAATCTAGTTTTATTTTGATCCCCAAATTTGACATATTTAGGAGGTAGATTTAATACAATGAGGCAATCGTAAAAGTGATGTCCCAATGTGTCTTCAAGTTTAGTATTAACAAAATCATTAAATATCTTCTGGTGTATACCGGAACAAAGAGCTGAGTTCACAAAGCTTAATGATCCTGATCCCTCGTATTTTTCCCAAATAGTTATTTGTCCTATGTCTGTGTTTATCTTGAAACAATCTTCAGGTAAAAATTTAGGTTGAAGATCAACAATTTCTCCATCCCAACTAAATTTAATTTCTAGATTACTCAGTATCGGATCTCTTTTAATTAGATCATACTTTAGAATAAGGATAGAAGAAAGAACCTCCTTATCCCATTTAGAATATCCGAAGACTTCGGACAAAGGAGCGAAAGTAACTTTAGTTCCTGTTTTATCTTCACCTTTTTTCTTGGATATCTTTGCTTCCTTACCCTCGTAATTCTTCCATTCCTGAAAATAGTAGAATTTATCATTAATAGTTTCTATACTAAAATACTTGGAAAGAACGTTAACCAAACTTACACCCATTCCGTTGGTACCAACTAAAGATTCCTGGATGTCGTCATTTTCAAAATTAGATCCAGCTCTCAATTGTGATACTGCTGTTTCTATGTTTGTCTTTCCACTAACTTTGTTGATATCAGTACCTTTATAGAATCCGTTACCACTGTCGCTAATAGATACAGAATTACTTTTACTGTCAACATCAATAAGGATAGTTTTCATCTTTCCTTTCATGCGTTTAGCTTCGTCTAATGAGTTAGAAAAGACTTCATCGAATAGTTTATACATTCCCACTGAAATCGTCCTAGACTCAACGAAAATCTTGTTCTCGCGTATTATAGGAACCTTTTCATCAGTTGGTTTAACACTACCAACATAAACTGTTGGTCTTAAAAGTATATGCTCTCTTTCTGATAAAACCTTAATCTCCTTATTCGCCGTCATTTTCCTCTAGTGATTTTTTTAAAATTGAAACGTACATTCCTTTATACCAGCCAAAAACTTCATATTCAAATTCTCTAGAAATTATGAAATCGTCCATATTTATAGCCAATTCATCCCAATAAGATTCATTAGGAAGTTTGATCTTTGCCTTTCTGGTCATAAAAATTTAAGATAGAAAACTGTGAAAAGTTTCTTAAAAGTGCCTGTATATTAGACCTTCGCTAATATTATTCTTCTTGCAAGTACCCCCTAGTAGTTCAACTACTGAATCTGCCTCACCTATGTATTTGTCGCATTCGTTAATTTCGCAAGGCTGACATTCGTGATATATTTTGTTTACTTTCCCGTCTTTTATAAAAAGTATATCTAGTGGTATTAAGCAATCCCTCATATGGAAAGTTCTGTCGCCGGGATCATTAAAATTAAAAAGCATCCCCTCGTTTTCGTGGAGATGCTCTCTATGTGAAAGTCCTTTAGGAAAATCTTTGCATTCTTCTAAAACAAATGTGTGTTCACCTATCTTAGCTAAATAAAAATCTTCCTCCTGGTTAAAATTCATTACTTAATAAAAACTTCTTCTACCATTTCTGGTGCAATTTCTACTATAATTCCTTTTCTCTTCATTGAATACGGAATAGCTAGAATTACATTTCTTTCCATGTCCACATCCTTAACGATGAATTCAGAATCAACAAAGATATTTGTACTAGGATCATCTGGCATTCTATCTCTGTTACCTAAAAAAGTATCTGTTTCGTCGTCATACATATCTTCTTCTTTAGAAGCATCGTATCCCATTTCAGAATAGATATCTTTAAGGTATTGAGGCGCATTTTTTCCTTGTGTAGGAATTTCAGCAACTAATGTAACCTCTGTAAGCTGTCCACTCATTAGCTGAGATAAGTAATCTTGTAACTCAGGTAAAAGCTTATTTCTTTTTACGGTTTTTTCTGGGTTTATCGCTGTTCCTTTAAAAATAGGAACTCCAACGTTATAAACAGACTGTTCATTAATGAAGTCGGAAAATCTTAAAATCTGCATTGATATAATTTTTATTTATATATCTCAAGATTCTTTCAATTCCTCATTTTTAATAGATTCGTCAATAACTTCAGGAATAGATTCTTCTATAGCTTCAGGTTGTTCTTCCTCGTTAGGTTCTAAAGCTTTACTATAGAAATCCATATTTTTCATAATTCTTTCCTGATCTGACTTATTAATGCCAGCAAACAAGCTAGAATTTATGATAATGTTGGTTGTTTTATAAGCTTCTTCTGCATTTCCATTGTAATATGCTAGTACAGAATACTCATCAGGCATTCTCCATTTCCAGATATCATCTTCTACAAAAAGAATATCTGAGCAAGGTCCAGTTTTCATTCCGATTGACGATAAAGCAAAACCTAAAGCATATCTTTTTCTTGTTCCTAAGAACTTAATAAGATGATAAAGGGATTCTAAACGATTAGGTCTGTATTCCCAAGCTTTTAAATAAGCATCAATGATATCTTCGTCAGGTCTTTCTAGAATTTGTTTTTGTCTAGCTATCCAATATCTAGAAATGTAAACCTCTTCCGCCCATCCTCCTAGATCTACTCTTCTTTGATAAGCTTCAATAGATCTTTCATTCATTCCTGCATCTCTATAACTTTGAGCCATATAGAAAACATATCTTCTTTCCAGATCAATAGGAAGTTCTTCCTTAGGTGTTGTTAGAATAGCTTTTTCGAAAATTAAAGCATCATTATAATACTTATCCTTTCCTTTAATATCTCTATTGTGTCCAGAAACAGAAGCGTGCATTTCAACGCCTTCTAAGAATTCTTCAGATACTTTGATATCAGTTGGACCTGAAATATATTCATGTAAAACACCTACATATTTCCATTTCTGATCACCTCTAACCAATTGAGTTCTGTAATAAGCCAATGAATTAAGTCGAATCCTAATCTTATAAGCATCCTCTGTCAAATTTAGAAAAGGATTTTCTCCCTCCTGTACAGATAGAAAGTCGTCAGCATCTATAACTAATCTATAATCTGCCTTGCCCTCAGAATATTCTAAACTCTCAGTTCTGTTGTATCCAAAATCTACCCAAGGTCTTTCATGTAGTTCACCTTGAATTTCATACTCATTCATTATCTCCTTAATAAGATCCTGAGTACCATCGGTAGATCCTGTATCAACAATAACCCAATAGTTAATGTAATCCTTAACGGAATCAATACATCTTCTGATTACTTTAGATTCATTTTTAACAATCATAACTAAACATATAGAAGGCTGTTTAGCATCTGTTTTTTCAATTACTAATTTTGGCATGTTATTTCAATTTAACATTTATAGATAAAAAATTGGATTAAATTTCACCCAGATTATCAAATATAATCTCAGTAACCTCATCAAGGTCTTTCTCCCCGGATATTTCTAAAAAGTTTTTTAGCTTCTTCATAGATTTAATCAGAGGTAGTGTCTGATCTTTATATTCTCCCATTCTAACTTTAAAAACTTCGGGATCATTATCATCGGCTCTTCCTGATGTTTTCCCTCGCTCTTTAATTCTTTCTTTTAAAGTCTCTTCTGGTACATCTAGAAAGAAAATGTTGATTGTCTCTAGGTTATTATTAGACATTATTTTGTCCAATAAAGTTTTTTGCTTAAGGTTTCTTGGATATCCATCAAAAACAAATCCTGCAGATTTTTTATTTTTTTGTATGAATTTTTCAAGCTCCTTAGATACTAAATCATCAGGAAGAAGCTTACCAGTTTTCATTAATTCTTTAACCTCTTTATCATCAGATTTTCTAAGGATATCACCAGTAGAAACATGTTTCAGATGTGTTTTCTTACAAAGTATTTCTGCTTGTGTTCCTTTACCACATCCAGGAGGTCCTACAAAAATTACACAGGGTGTGCTCAAGGAGTCAAACTCTTTAAAATTTTTGATTTTCATTATTGGTTATTATTTATGAACCGCAAGCTTCGCAATCTTCAGGATTGTCTATGCTACAAGTTAAGTCGCTATAGTTATCATCCTCTGATTTAGGAAGTTCTTGATTTCTGCTTAGATCTATACCTAGACCTTTTATAGCTGTTGTAGCAGCTTTAGTTCTTATATAATAACTTCCAGTCTTTAATCCCTTATCCCATCCATAAAAATGAGCTGAAGAAAGTTTAGCAAAGTTAGCATCTTGAACAAATAAATTCATACTTTGACTTTGACATATAAAAGGTGCTCTAGCTGCAGCATGATCTATAATAATCTTCTGACTCATCTCCCAAGCAGTCTTATAAATGATCTTAATCTCATCTGGTATTTCAGCAATATCTTGTACTGATCCATTATTAATAATGATCTTATCCCTAAGATTATCATCCCACATATTAAGTTTAACTAAGTCTTTAACAAGATGCTTATTAACTACTGGAAATTCTCCAGATAATGTTTTTCTAATGTAAATGTTAGAAGTGAAAGGTTCAAAACATTCATTGTTTCCTAAGATCTGACTTGTAGAAGCAGTAGGCATAGGAGCAAGCAATAAAGAATTTCTAGCTCCGAAAGTCTTAACTCTTTCTCTTAATTCTTCCCATTCCCATCTTGTACTAGGTGATTCGTTCCATAAATCAAATTGAAATAATCCTTTAGATAATGGCGATCCCTTAAATGTTTGGTATGCACCTTCTTTTTCTGCAAGATCCACTGAAGCACACATAGCTCCGTAATAAATTGCTTCGAAAATGTCTCTATCTAAATTTTTTGCTTCTTCCGATTCAAAAGGTATTTTTAGAATAGCAAATGTATCAGCTAAACCTTGAACTCCAATACCAATTGGTCTGTGCTTCATATTAGAGGTCTTAGTTTCCTTAGTAGGATAATAGTTAACATCAATCACTCTATTAAGATTGATAGTTGCTGTGTAAGCTATATCCTTAAGAGCATTAAGATCGTATTTAGGTTTCTTACCAGGAATAATGAATTTAGGTAATGCAATAGAAGCTAAATTACAAACTGCAGTTTCTTTTGAATCTGAATACTCCATAATCTCAGTACAAAGATTAGATGACTTAATAGTACCTAAATTCTTCTGATTTGATTTTATATTAGCTGCATCCTTATAAAGCATATAAGGAGTTCCAGTTTCGATCTGTGCTTCAATTATTTTATACCAAAGCTCTTGAGCTTTAATTGTTTTTCTTCCTCTTCCTTCAGCTTCATATTTAGTATAAAGTTTAACAAAGTCCTCACCGTATACGTCGTCTAATCCTGGTGCTTCATCAGGAGAGAATAAAGTCCATTCTCCATCTTCCTTAACTCTTTCCATAAATAAATCCGGTGTCCATAAAGCTAAGAAAAGATCCCTAGCTCTCATCTCCTCTTTACCGTGATTTTTTCTAAGATTTAAAAAGTCTTCAACATCACAATGCCAAGGCTCCAAATAAACAGCAAAAGATCCCTTTCTTCTACCTCCACCTTGATCGACGTATCTTGCAGTTTCGTTAAATACTTTTAGCATCGGAATAATTCCGTTTGAGGTTCCGTTTGTTCCTCTAATATAAGCTCCTGTGCCTCTTACATTATGTATATGTAAACCAATACCTCCTGCATTTTTAGAGATCTGAGCCACATCAGATAGTGTTTTATAGATACCTTGAATTGAATCATCATCCATTGAAACTAAGAAGCAAGAAGAAAGCTGGGGTCTTCTAGTACCCGCATTAAATAAAGTAGGTGTAGCATGCGTGAAGTAACCCTGACTCATTAAGTCATATGTTTTATAAGCAGAGGCTAAATCTTCCTTGTGTATACCAATAGCAACTCTCATTAACATTTGCTGTGGTCTTTCAGCAGGTAAACCATCAATCTTTAAAAGATATGATTTTTCTAAAGTCTTAAAACCAAAATAATCATAATCTAAATCCCTATCTGCAATAATTTGTGAATCTATATCCTTAGCATTATTAACAATAATCTCGTATACATCATCAGCAATCATTGGAGCTTTTAAACCTGTCTTAGGATCAACATAATTATAAAGCTGATCAATCACACTCGAAAAACTTTTAGGTGTTCTTTTATGTAACGAGGTAACACAAATTCTAGAAGCTAAAATAGAATAATCAGGATGGGTTGGGGTTAAAGCAGCTGCTGTTTCTGCTGCTAAAGTATCAAGTTCTACTGAAGAGATACCATCATATAAACCATGAATAACTTTCTTTGCAATTTCCATTGGCTCAATATAATCCATATTTAAACCATAAGATTGTTTCTTAACACGATTTAAAATTTTATCAAGCTTAACTCTTTCTTTAGCTCCGTCTCTCTTTGTTACTTCCATTATTATTTTATTTTATTTTATGTGAAAAATTATAGAAAAATTAACCCATTAGTTTCCACTAATAAGAATATTTATTCCACTTTGTTTTATTGAATCTGTGTATAACCGAGGCGTATTTCTTCGGTTGTTCCGTAGTATTCCTCAATTAGATAATCGGTTTCGTTATTCCAATATTGAATTCTTTGACGATTCTCTATGACTCCTTCGATTTCTATCTGATAGCCAGTTATTTCGTATACGTGATCGTACATATTAATAAGTTATTTTTACGTGTGCAAGTATTCTTACCGATGTTGGAGGCGTAACCCATACTGGGGTATTCCAGGTGATCTGTAATAAATCACCTGATGATACAGAAAGAGGCGACGATAATGTGTAGTTATTCCAGAGACCGTTACCGCTATTTGTCGTAACAGCATTAGAGATTACAGATGATGTGGTCTGTGTGACATTTACCATATTAAACGTACTGCTTTCGGATGTTCCAGCAGTACCCGAAGGATATCTTAAAATTGAAACCTCTGTAACTTGTCCAGTAAATTGAGTTTGTATTTGTCTATATATGATATTAGTTGAGCCTATTGCTAGATCAGTAATACCCCCTATATAATAAGTGTTTGTATTAGTTGGCGATACTGCTCCCCCACCAAAACGGTAAACTACACCGGCATTTCCTGTTGGTCCTGTTGCCCCTGTTGTTCCAGTAGGTCCAGTAGGTCCAGGAACGGTTGAATTGTTCCCGGTAGGTCCTGTTGCCCCTGTCGTTCCAGTAGGTCCAGTAGGTCCAGGAACGGTTGAATTGTTCCCGGTAGGTCCTGTTGCCCCTGTCGTTCCAGTAGGTCCAGGAACGGTTGAATTGTTCCCAGTAGGTCCAGTATCACCAGTAGGTCCTGTTGCCCCTGTCGTTCCAGTAGGTCCAGGAACGGTTGAATTGTTCCCAGTAGGTCCAGTATCACCAGTAGGTCCAGTATCACCAGTAGCACCAGTAGGTCCAGCTACACTTGAATCCGCTCCAGTAGGTCCAGTATCACCAGTAGGTCCAGTATCACCAGTAGCACCAGTAGGTCCAGGAACTGTTGAATTGTTCCCAGTAGCACCGGTAGCACCAGTAGCACCAGTAGCACCGGGCACTACTCCAACAGTACTTCTTGCGTATGAGTAGTTTTGACTTCCTTCTGTATAAAATGTTAAAGTTTGTGATACCGCATCTAAATTGTTTGCATATAATATAATAACAGATCTATCAGTGGGATCAATTGGATAAGTTGTTCCTATTGCATCTAAATCGATTTCCACTGCATACGTGTTATTCCAGCCAACAGTTCCTACGCTAGTATAAGCAATCGGAACAGGATAAATATTTCCTGATACATCGGCTAATGTTAATCCAGCATAGACCTGTACATTACTTATTTCTAAATCTTTCTTGTAGTGTAAATTTAATCTTTGAAGTCCTCCGGGAATTATAGACAGATTTAAGCTATCGCTCATGTATTGGCTTACCACTGCGCCAGTTTCGCCAGCACTTAACGATATAGTTACTGAATCTTCACCGGTATTAGTTGGAGTTAAAGATAATTTTCTGTATGTTCCAGTGTAACCGGCTTCGCTCTCATTAAAGTAATAAATCTGCCCTCCAATAATGCCAGGTGCTCCTGTTGCTCCAGTTTCACCAGTTGGTCCTGTAGCTCCTGTCGTTCCAGTAGCTCCTGTAGGTCCAGTAACATTTGAATCTGCTCCTGTTGCTCCAGTAGCACCAGTAGGTCCAGTAGCACCAGTAGGTCCTGTCGTTCCAGTAACATTTGAATCTGCTCCAGTAGCACCAGTAGCACCAGTAGCACCAGTAGCACCAGTAGCACCAGTAACATTCGAATCAGCACCTGTTGCTCCAGTTGCTCCAGTTGCTCCAGTAGGTCCAGTTTCCCCTGTTGTTCCTGTTTCGCCAGTAGGCCCAGTAACATTTGAATCTGCTCCGGTTGCTCCAGTTTCACCAGTAGGTCCGGTTTCTCCAGTAGGTCCAGTTTCACCAGTAGGTCCCGTAACATTAGAATCTGCTCCTGTAGGTCCAGTTTCACCAGTAGGTCCAGTTTCTCCGGTAGGTCCTGTAACATTTGAATCTGCTCCTGTAGGTCCAGTAGCGCCAGCTCCGGTAGGTCCTGTAGCTCCAGTAGAGCCAGTTGATCCTGTAGCACCTGTAGATCCAGTTAATCCCGTAGCACCAGTAACTCCTTTAACTCCGTATCCAGTTGCACCAGTTGAACCAGTAGGTCCGGTTACACCAGTAAAATATCCATCATCAGTAAAATTCCAATAGCTATCAAGGAAATCCCAAAAATCATTCTGGTCTGGTACATTCCCTTGCGAGAATATTATTTTAAATTCTGATCTGGACTTTTGTGACACTTTATAATTGTTATTTCCTATTATATATCAATGGTTAATATGATCTTCCTAATTAAAAATCAGCATCCATTGAAAAAGTTTTTCCGCTATTTCCGTTATCTTTAGTACTGTCCATAACACCCGATTTCTGATATGATCCCACTCTTCCTTCGAAGAAATTACCTTTATTTTCTAAAGCAATATTTATCATAAAATCAAAAGGGCATTTAGTATTATAAACTCTTGAGCATCCTAAAGAAGTTAAAAGCCTATCTGCTACAAATTCGATATATTCACACATAAGCTCAGAGTTCATACCAATAAGTCTAACAGGCAAAGATGAAGTTACAAACTCCTTTTCGATCTCTACAGCTTCCATAATAATCTCTTTCACTGTTTCCTCCGGAAGTTTATTTTCAATGTGCTGAGTGTAAAGTAAACAAGCAAAATCGCAATGTAATCCTTCGTCTCTAGAAATTAATTCATTAGCAAAGCAAAGACCTGGCATTAATCCTCTTTTCTTTAACCAAAATATAGAACAGAAAGATCCGGAAAAGAAAATACCTTCAACAGCAGCAAATGCAATCATATTCTCAGTGAATGATCCATTCTCGATCCATTTCATTGCCCAATCTGCTTTTCTTTTAACCGCAGGGACAGTATCAATAGCATTAAATAAATTCTCTTTCTCTTCCTCGTCAGATATGTAAGAATCTATAAGAAGAGAATAAACCTCACCGTGTATATTCTCAATAGCCAATTGGAATCCATAAAAGCATCTAGCTTCCGGGTATTGTACCTGATTGAAAAAATTAGCTGCAAGATTCTCATTAACTATCCCATCGGAGTTATTAAAGAAAGCAATTACATTCTTTATAAAATATCTCTCGTTGTCGTTTAATTTATCTCTCCAGTGAGTGATATCCTGTGCTAAATCTATTTCCTCCGCTGTCCAAAAAGAAGCTTCCGCTGTTTTGTACATTGTCCAAATATCGTCTTGTTGTACAGGGAATAAAGAGAATCTTCTAGGATTCGGGGTGAGTAACTTTTCCATCTTAATTATTTATATTATTTAATTTCGTTAATTTTCAACCATTCTTTATTATCTGAATCTTTCTGTGGAGCATCCTGAAGCCAAGCATAAAACTCATCGGCATTTTTTGTTATCTCGCTTTTTGTTATTGATCCTTCCTTATGTAACTTCATAGCCATTTGTAGTGCTATTTGTCTATTAGTGTAAAATTTTATATTGCTCATAATGATTGGGTCATCTATATATTAATATCCTCTCTCCTGCCTGTCATGATTTTCAGCATTTTTTGCCATATAAAGATTAACAATATCCTTACTTGTCATTCCCATAGAAATACCGAAGTTCATAAAGAAATGTAATCCGTCAATCCATTCATAGAATAACTCCAATCTATCATTTTCACTAAGGTCAGAGATCTTCATTTCAGAAGCTTTCTTATTGTCTCCTTTCCAGTATTTCCATCCTGCAGATCCAATACCATCATTAACACCTCCAAGAGCATCAAACATTTCGTTTAACTCATCACTTAGTGCATGTTTGTTAACCATCCAAAAATCTGCAATTTGTTTCAAGGTCCAATCCTTAAAATCAAATCCGTATCTTGATTGTAATTCTGCTTGCTTATTGTAAATCAAGCCGAGGGTATCGTTTACCCCAGTGTGGAAATCTTCAACTGGAAGATCCGCACATTTGTTGTCTGTGTTTGCCATAATTTATGATTTTTCTTTAATTACTTTTTGTATTTTCTCTATTTCTTTTTCACATTCGAAATATTTCTTCTTTGTTGCTTTTCTTTGCCCGTAAAGTCCTTTTAATATTTCTCTTAATATAGGTTCTCTTCCTTCCTTACTATAAAATACCGCTCCTGACGAAGTTTTAATTGCACCTTCGGGTATGTTCTTAAGATTCTTACCTATATAAACCTCAGGGGATATACCCCATTGCATCATTGTATTAGGATAAAGAGAAGCAAAGTCAAAACAAGCGATCCATTCATATAATCCTTTTTCTGGCTTCTTAACATAAGCTCCTTCGAATTTAACATGATTTTCCTCTTTCCTTTCATTTACAATTACCTGTTTTCTTTCTAAGAATTTTCTTAGCATAAGAACCTCAGTAGTCCAAACTGGAGATAATGCTCTATTGATCTCCACTCTACTTACTTCTGCGATTTTAAAGAAAGTAGAAAGTGTATCAAGTCTTTTATCTATATAGTGTACAAGAGCACAGTCAACTGCGTTATAAAATATGAACGTTTCAAAGTCTGACTCGTATAAATCTTTTAATGTTCCATTATAAGCAATCTTTTTAATCCCTATAGCTTGATTGGAAACATAATCTAATGAGTTAGACTCTCTGATTTTTACTACCCTATCCCACTTCTTATAAATGTCAAGGTAATCGACCATTAAAACGTGCATAGGTATTTGATGCTTTCCTATAAGTACCCCACTAGGTGAAGCAATCTTAGGATCTATACCTAATCTCTTAGCTCTGTTTATAATATAAGGCCAGTCATAACCAAACCAATTCCACCCAGTTATCAAAGGCATCTTAGGAACTAATTTAGAAAGAAAAGTGTAGAGCATATCAAACTCACTTTCAAACTTTCTGTAATTAAAAGTCCAATCCCCATTTTGTCCTTCAAAATGATCATTAATCCTTTTCTCGATCTTTAATATCCTATCAGGACTCATATCCTCCAGACCTATAACAAGAACCTTACCTTGAGAAGAAGCCATTCCTATGGAAAGAATTCTATTCTTAGAATTCTCTGTGTCTAATGAATCTGCTCTGTTATCTGTCATCTCCACCTCAATATCGACGAAGTATTTTTTAGGCGTCTGGTAATCCCAAAGAGGCTTGGTTAATTCAGGATCTAGTGCTTCTAAAATTTCTACTACTCTATACTTATCAAACTTATATGTAGAAGATTTTTTAACAGGAAATCCGTCCCATGTTGTCCATTCTGAATCTTTCGATCTATCGCTAGCAGATGTTTTTTGCCAGACGAATTGAAGCGCTTTAGGAACTTGTAGTTTTAACAAATTTACGTCCCCTTCCTCTGTATAATGGGAGACAACTAAAGATGTACCTGAATTTTCTATATCAATAATCATACTCTTATCTTACACTAATACAACTAAGAGGTTTCGATTTATTTAGGTAAAGAATATATACTATGTGAAAAAAATTCTAACCTTTAAACTTTTCGAACAGGTTTATCTTAATGACATTAAACCTTTCTCCAATGATTCAAAATATCCAAGAGGATTAAGGTTTTCTAATAGAGAGGAAGCATTAAAATCTGTAAGAAGATTACAGGAGATGTTAGATAAGAAAGAAATAGAACTTAAAGATGCAATAATAGCTTCTTATATAATGTCGCACCGTGCAGAATTTCACAAATTCCCTAAAGCAGGAATTAAAGAAGGATTAGTTGTTTGGAAGGATTTCCTGTCACAATTAAAAAAGAGAGAATCAGCTTAGACTTTTTTGAAGTTGTCCATGAATTTCCTAATTAATTCTAAAAGTTCGTAGTTGTTGTTAGTAGCTTTAATCTCTATCTTAGTATCAGATTTCTTAGCCCATTCAGAAATGAATTTATAGAATGTTTTAAATGCTGAGGGTAACTGATCACTGCTTTCGTATTTTAGAACCTCTTTTAAACTTTTAGAAAATCCTAATAAGAATCTATCAGTTACCTCTTTTTCAGATTTCTCTAAATCACAATAATCAAAGAATGATGTGACGATCTCCCAAATATTGTCTGGGGTAATATCAGTAAACCTCCTAACAGTTCTTTCTTCTCCACTTTTTGTTAGTATCTTACATTCACAGATTGTTTTTTTGTCCTTAGAATTTTCTTTGGATGTATAAAAATCTATTCTTGCCTCTTCCGAATCAGAAGCTTTTTTATTATAGATTATCGAGAAAGTACCAACACGATTAAATACGAAAAAACCTGATTGTTCTTTCTTCTCAAAAGAACCCTCACTATCAATTATAAACCAATTAGCTGTGATTGGCTGGATTTTCTCGTATATTGGTTTGTAATTTTCAAACCTTAGTAAATGATTCATGTAGTATATATTCTACATACAATCCAAATACATTTTTAGCTTCTTATCCTTCGGCGTAAAATCCAGATCTTCTTCTACAAATATTCTCCATGCTTCTCTACCGTATTCTCCTACTCCTGGGAATTTCTTAGGATCTCTTATACCTATCTCCCATGCTATAGAGAATTCCCTAATCCTGTGAGCCTTTATATTTTGAAATCCAGTACTCTTAATGAATGCACTTATATTAATAGGATTTTCTCTAATAATAGATGCTGGATTAGGCCACGTTTTAAAGAAATGTGAGATCAGAGGTCTAACCTGACGGTTGTTGGTCTGATTTAATAATATACAACAGACTAGAACCTTCCAAGGATCATCTTTGTATTCTTCTTGTATTATATTTAATTTTTGCACAAAGCTAAATTAAGAAATTTCCACAGAAGTTTAATTAGATTTTGTAAAATTTTTAGAATTAATAAGAAAACGATTCTTATTGGTTACCCTTGCCTCTGCTAAGGAACGTTTTAAAGTCCATTAAAGAAGTATCTGTAGGGTTGTTATCTTTCTTCTTCTTTTTCTTTCTAGCAGCCGGTGTACCAACTTCTAATGAAGGAAATTGATCACCCGATCCTGTTCTCCCTGGTCCAGGAGGTATAACATTTCCCATCCCCGGTGTAGCTGTTAAAGAAGCCATTGCACCTTCTCCTTCACTAATAGGTCCAGCAATTTTATTTTTAAATACTCTATATGTTCCCCTATCTCCCTCTATTACATACCCAATAACTTCACCAGTATTATTTCTAATAGAATCATCGACCTTACCAGATCTTCCGTCTACCAAGTTTACTCTTATTCCCACTAAAGGATCCTGATCATATCTAGATGCAGAAGCATTGGTAAAACTTCTAATGCTATCTGTGGTTCCCCCACATCCGCAATCTTCGTCTAGTTTTTCTTCCATAATAATTATTTTTTAGTTGATATAAATTCTCTATAATCTGATAGATTTTGCATCTTCGATGCTAATGTTCTTTTCTTTTGTTTATTAGACTCAGGCTTAAGATAAGGATATATTGCGGGTACTTCTCCAGGATTTCCTTTATCCCCTAATCCTTCCTCAATTTCTTCTGGTAATCCTTTATGTTCTGTACTAGCAAAATCTTTTAAAGCTTTCTTCTTCATACTTTTTGCTATATCAACAATAGTTTCTCTATAAGCTGATTTAATATCTTTAGGATCTAACCCCTCTTTTCCGTTAGTGTCCATCCACTTACGTACTCCGTGAGCCTGACCCATTAATCTCTGTTGTGTTTTAGATACTGATGGCATATTATGTTTTAGGGAATTTTGGCTTTTTGCCTATATATTCTTTCCAAGACCAAATGAATCTTCTGTATCCATTCTTTACTGTATTAAAGCCAGTATCACCTTTAGGTATTTTAACAGGGGAAACTGGTGGTTCATATGCACCAGTTTCTGGTGCTTCCTCTTCTGACATAGATTTTTTAATCACATCAAACCCCTTACCCCCCTTTGGTATTTTAACAGGAGATGTTGGTGGTGTGTAAGAGCCAGTCTCGTAAGATTTTTTCTTTTTCATTTTGTCTTTAAACCAGGGTATACAAAAAACTCCTGATAGATTATATATCCATCAGGAGTTTCTAATTAATAGTTTATCTTATCCTTTGATATGAACCACTGATTCAATTTTAGATTGAGCTACAGAAGTAACTTCGAAATCTAAATGAGCAGTTGAATTATCTCCAGCAAGATGGGCATGCAATCTTGTTTCAGCTTCAGTAACAGCTTCCGCTTCTACTAAGATTTCAGACCTTGATGCTTTTGCTTTTCCTGTACTTTTAGAAACCTCACCAGTGAAAAAGCTTACCTTACAAATGTAATATCCCATTGTAATTAGGCTTTAGTGTTTTTAGTTTCTTGTACATTAACTCTTAAATCTTGAGCTAATTTTTTAAGATCTTGACAAGCTGTACGAACGCGAGTTCCTGCAGACTTGTTACCTTTTACGTAGAAAGCTTCCATGTCTTTTTCCATGCTTGCTACCAATTCTTTAATTTTTTCGTAATTTTCCATGTTGATATATTTTCTATATCATAGAGATGAAACCCTAGTTTGTTTCATTGATTTTGAAGGATTTTAAAACTCTCCTTCCTAAAGTAGTCAAAGAAAAATAATTTGCTGAATCCTCTTGAACTTTGTATTGGATATACTTCTTCTGATTTCTAACCCAAGCCATAGTTGGTTTTCTCCCAGAGTCATCCTCAGGTATACTATCAAGAAATTCCATTAATTCTTTCTTTGTAACCTTTTCTTTCTCTGCTATGAAAGAAAGAACCTTAGTTGTTACTTGAGAAGGTTTAGCCCAAGCTATAGGTATTCTTGATTCCGTAATAAATTCGTTATATGAAAGAATCTTATTAATCATGATCTCTTCTAGAATAGATTACTATTTTGCTCTCCGGACCTTCTTGGATACTCCACTTATCGTAGCTCCATTCATCCATTAAAGATTTAGCTTTCTCCATGTACTCTTCAAAATCCATATCTATATTTAAAGGCATCTCATCATAAATAATAGAAACCTTAGGATTAGATTGTAAATAATCTTTAATACACTCTCCTGCGATCTTATAGAATCTCATAAGCTCGGATTTAGTAAGTATAAACACATCATCTTCTCTAGACTTAAAGTCAGAGTCTTTAACTAAATAATCGTCCATTACAGACTCTCTAATAGGCTCTACAGAAAGAACTGCATAACTGTTTTCAGCGGATTCGATGGTTATATTCCTAGAAAGCTTACCAAGGTTAACTACAAATCCTAGTTCATCCTCTTCACCCTCTATCTTGAAGAAATATTGTGACAATTTACCTTCTTTCTTCTTTACGAAAAAATCTCTACCGTATCCATCTTCGTTTAGAAATTGCTCAAATAATTTAATATGTTTCATATTTTATATATCTTAATTAAAAACCTCTCTCTGGAATTTTAGCGGATGTGTTAGGTATGTATTGGTTCTTTTTCCTCCTTTTAAATATCTCTCCTCTAACTACGTTACCATAGTATTTATCTATAAGATTCCATGCTTCCTCTAATTCAGTTACATCAGTATCCTCCATTGCAGAAAACTCTTCCCTAACGGAATTAATCCTGTCTCTGGCTTCTTCTAATAGTCTTTTACTATTAGAAAGGTCATACTTTGAGGTATGACCTTCCTTAATTTCACTGAATTTTTTCATTAATTAAAATTCCGTTCCAAGCTCTGATCCCCATTTATCAGCTAGAGGAGCTATACATTGGATTGCTTTAGCATCTTTTTTCAAGTAAGCATGCTCTTTAAATAAGTTAGAGATAGCAGCGTTACCCCATTCTGGAGAATTAACTCTTTGTAAGTAGTTAGCAAAGTTACATACTTCAGTAGCTGTTAATTCGGTGTCTTTACTTTTTCTAATAATAGCAGAAAGTAATGCGTGTGCATAATCAGCTCTTGGTCTTCCAGACTTAGGATCTTTCTTATCGTCAGGAAGAGGTGCTCTTTCTGGGTTAGTGAACGGAAGCATCAAATCTTTAACAGGAATTTCTTTTGCAATTTTATAGAAGTCTAAAAATGCTGCAGCAGCATCATATCCAACTTCTACTTGAAATGCACTAATAATATCTCTATCTGATAATTCGGTTACACCCTCAGAAGCAAGTTCATCCATAACTCTTCTTAATCCCATTGCAGCATCTGTCCAAGCTCTAGGAGTTGGATATTTAATCATTTGCTTAGCAGGATCAAGGTTATGGAAATATTCTTGTTGAAATTCTAAGAAGTCTAATAACTCAGGAATAACAATATTTTTTAATCTGCCACCTTCGATGAATTTTCTTAGGCCAGCAACGGTAGGTACAAAATTAACAACAGAGAAACGATCTCTAAGAGCTGTACCCATTGCTTTAACTTCTCTTGGGTCATCTTCCGCTCTGTTACCAGCAGCAACGATATACCATTTGCTTGGAATTTGATATGTTTGTCCAAGTCTTCTACTTTGTGCAAGTTTCATGAAAACTTTAATAACCTCTTGAGGCATACGATTTAACTCATCGATAAAAAGAATTCCACCCATATTATCTTTACCATTATCATTAGGTAAAAGGTTTACAGATACGTTAGATCTTGTAATACCTCTTCCGTAAGGATCTTCTTCTGAAGGACTTGAAACGTCTACCACTGAAGGTACACCTGCAAAGTCAACTGGTTCTGCAAATTCACCATCTACGAAAGCTAAGTTTAGTGGCTTACCGTACATTTCTTTCCCTAGTTCGTCACATACTTGAGCAACGATTTGGGTTTTACCAATACCAGGTGCTCCGAAAATAAAAATAGGCTTAACGTCTAATACACCTTGATTGTTTCCTTCCTCGCCAGCTTTTAATACTGCTTTAAGACGAGTTTTAATCATCTTCTTAAGTTCCGGCTCTTTAACGTCAAGAACGTCTTCACTTTTTGGATAAGTTAAAGGAACTTGAGCCTCGTTTGCCATCTCTGCATATGGAGTACCAGCAAAGAAATCTAAAAGTTGTTGCTCGATAGATCCTTTATCAGGGTCGAATGCAACAGCCATAGGTTTACCAGCTTTAGCTCCAGAAGGTATTAGTCTTACTAATCCGTCTTTTATTGCTGTTTTTAAAGATTGCATCCATCCAGAAATCTTTGAGCCAATTCTTTCAAGGTATCCTTCGTTAACAAACTCATTAAAATTGTAAATACGTTTCATTTTTTTATTTTTATTTTCTCTTTATATATCCTAAATGGATGTGACTTCTTTATTGGGTAAAGTAATATCTATTCTATTACCAAATGGAATATCGTTACTGAATGGTTGTCCATTAAACGTAAGAAGAACCCATATACATTTATCTTCGTACTCACCTATACCATATTGAGAAGCATTAGGGAAAGTAGCTTCGCCATCAGTAAAATAAATAAATACTGAAGGTACTATTCCTTTATCTAATAAATTTTCTTCCGTCCATTCAAATGGAGGATAAAATTCGGTACCTCCACTTTGAAGCTTTCCTACATCTATAGGATCACCTGGTTGTATATGATCTACTCTATAGATATCAGTGTGACAGAATATAACATAAAGATCCTGTGGCGAATAGGCATCAACTATTGCTTTAGCTTCTCCTAAGAATTGAGCAACCATCTTATCCGATATAGATCCAGATGTATCTATAGCAACCACTACACATTCGAAATCTTCTTTGTATCTTTTGTAACCGTATTGTGCTTTACCTCCACCTAGGAATCTTCTGGAAGGAAGAGTATATTTACTTTTAGAAATAGCATCATCTATAAAAACTTCCAATTCTTTTCTCCAATCTACTACAGCGGTTCTCATTCTCTGTAAAGCAGCTCTGATACCACCAGGTATATTACCTCTCGATTGAGATTCTGCGGCAGTTGTAGCAGCTTTCCATTGATCTTTTTTTGCATCAGGATCTTTGTCACCTGGCTCTCCGTCTCCAAGAGATCCGGTAGGATATACTTCACCTATTACAGTATGCCCAGATGGCTGTTTCCATGGGGTAACTTCATAGGATGCTCCAGGTTCTTTAGGATCAACTTCTTCAAATTCATTACCTCTTCCACTACCTGAATCTTTGCCGGGTTTTCCTGGTTTAGAATCCCCGTTAGGATCATTTTCTTCTCCACCCTCTTCATTACCCGGCTCGTCTTCTTCTTCGTCCCATCCCTCTGTATTTTTAGGTGGCTTAGTAGATTCTCCAGAGCCAGGTCCTTTTTGAGATCTAACTATTTTCTTAACCTCTGTAATTTTAGCTTTCATTTATTTTAAATATTTAGTTACATCAGATTCTGATATAGGATCGAAATCAATTTCTCCAGTAGATGGATCAATAGATCTTACAACACCATATGTATTTGTTTTAGTATCTCTAATTACATCACCAATAACAATTTCAGAATCGGGAGAATCCCCTTCTCCCCCTCCATCAGGTTCATCTGGTGGTTTAGCACCAGACTTAACTAGCCATTCATAAATTTGTTCAGACGATAGATTAACGAATTTCTTATCATCAGGATGGTATCCGCACCCAGGATAAAGAGCTTCTTTAGGCATTGTTCCTACACCTTCTAATAATTGATTTAAAGCGTAATCTGCTGCTACGTTCCATAATTGAGGATCTGGCATTTTTCTAGCAAAGTGAAATAATACGTTGTGCATTATCTCGTGGCATATAACGAATATAATTTCGCCCTCGGTTTTTGCTAAAACAAACCCTGGATCATAGTGTATGCTAACACCATCTGTTGCCATCGTCTTATATGGCAAATTTCGATTTTCTCTGATTACTAAATCGGAAAGAAGTTTTCTGAAGAATGGATATTTACCCATAATATCGAAGCAACAAAGCCTCATTTTTTTAAAAGCATCTTCCGATATACTATTTCCTTTTGGCTCGTCTTTATCTAAATAAACTTGTTCAAATAATTTAAACTCGCTCCATCCGAGGATTCTTCTCATTTCTATTTTTTATTTATATATCTTCATTAGGGTTTTCGAGTTCTTGAATTTCTCTATTGAATTCATTAAACAATACTGCAATAGATTTAGGAACTTTACTTTTGAATTCTTGAAAATCACCATTTCTAATATAATCTCTTACTGTATTATTATCAGACCATGCTGGTGTTTTAAATATCTCTATGTCTCCACCGTTAAGATCATATTTATTTCTAACCCATTCTCTTTGGAGTAGCATATTTTCGAAATCATTCTCACCTATACAAATAGATGCTGGGTTTGCCACCTTAGAAACTGTATTAATAGCATCTTCTAATAAATTACTAGGAACTATTTCGAATCCTGCAAACATCTTATCATTTTCAGAAACTAGAGATCCTATTGCTTTTCTAACAAGCTCGTCAGAGAAAGGGAATTTATTATTAGGATCGCCTCCTGGGTGAACCACACATAAAAATACTGGAAGATCGTTTTCTTTTTTAACTCTAGAACACATCTTTAAGTGTCCATTATTAAAAGGCTGAAATTTCCCAATTATAACATTGACCTTACCGTTAGATTCATTCAATATCTTAATCTTCTTTTTCTCTTTATTTGTAGAAACTACTTTTTTAAAATCCTTAAAAGAAAAGAATTCTGAAGTATCCTCCTCTGATTCTTTATCCGAATTTTCAGATTCTAAGATCATATCAGTATGATCAGATAATAATTTTTCCTCTACAGCCTCAGGTTCTTCTTCATATTCTACATTGAATCTAGATCCTGCTTTTTTAAACCAAACAAAAGTAGGCATACCTAATGATTCCTCTATTCTTTCTTTTCTTTTAGCATTTATATAAGAAGCTATTTCTTCTACTAGTTGGTTAAATTGATTTATTAACCCAGAGGTAAAAAATCCATGAGGCTTTCTTTTAAACTTTCTAAATGAATTAAGAATCATTTGTAGAATATCAATATATGAGTCATCTTTATCTAAATAAGAAATAACCTCAGTATCCTGTATTAAATCCTTATTTAGTGCAAATTCTTCAGATTTTAAATACTCAGGTTTGTCAAAGTCTACTCCGAGATATCTTTCACCCTCTTCGTAGATAAAGTTCTTAAATACGGAGAATACAAAATTAATGTATCTCTCCTCTGGCTCTATTCCTTTAGCATCAAAAGATTCTACTCCTTTTTCGAGTATGAAGTTCATTACATCTATTAAACATAAAGAATATATGTCACTTGGGAAATGAGATGATCTTGTTGCTTTTCTATCTTTTGATATTTCATAGAAAACAGGATCTACCATCTTAGCAAGAATTGTCTCATCTTTTCCTTCGTCAGAAAATTTAAAAACTAAGGAATCAATTTCCCCGTGAAGATCCTTACCTAATGTTGTTTTAACTATTTCTGGGTTTAAAATAGATATAAGATATTTAGAGAAACTCTCAGTTTTAAATCTATTTCTCAGATCCATTAAAGGAGTAGAAATAAAATCCATTATTGATAATTTCTGATCCTCGCTCAGTTTTCCTTGAAAAATAATTGGCGCTCTTTCAACACCAATCTTATCTGCCCATTTGTCAAGTTCATCTTTATCCTGTACTGTTCTTTCAGTTTCGCCAAATTCATCCCTAATAAGTATGTGTGTTAATATTAAATGATTTTTAGGGACTCTTTCATATTCTATTCTGACAGGTTTAGTATTAGGAAAATATGTCATACCAAATCTCCATCCTTTAGGGATTTCTTCTTTAGTAGATTCTGGCAAAGAGTCTATATAATTTATAGGCTTTTCGTAATAAGACATTAATATCCTATCGACTTTAGTAATAGGATTTTCTTGATCCTTCTTATAAAATGAAATATTATTTCCAGTAAAATCTCTCTCAAAAGAGAAAGTGGATCCATCAAGATTTTCCGTTACGGTCAATTCTTTACCAAAAAGCTTTTCTATGAAGCTTTTTCCTTTATCTTGAAAGATGTCCGATAAGTGTTTTATTCCTGACATTTTAATTTAATGAGTTTATAAACTTATTTCCTTTATAGTTAAAAATCCAAAAAGGCCCAAACTTTATTTCTTTCTTGGGTAAAAAATTAGAATTTAAAATAAATTCTTCTAGTATACCAAGTATCTGAGAAACTAAAACTTTAGATCTGTAACTTACATTTGAATCATTAGTTAAATGTTCTAAAATCTTAATATATTCCTCAATGTTGCTTTTTACTCTAGGCTTAACTAAAGCTTCAAAGACATCTTTTTCAATCCGATCAACTAATTCCTGTCCTATTATTATTTCCCAATCCCCATTATTATCTTCAACTAATAATCCTGATTGACCCCAAGAATTGCTAAAGATAAGTTCATCTCCTCTATCAGAGATAGAAACTATCTTAGTTCCTGTGTAGTGTTGTAGTACAGGATAGAGTGCTTGACTTTGTGAATGGGTTAGCATTTTTTATTCTTCCTCTCCGTCTTCTGTTTCTTCGTCTTCAGTCTCTTCACCGTATGTGTATTCTGCACTAGGATCTTCAAATTCTTCATCATCTGAATCTTCCATAGATTCAAAGCTTTCCTCTTCGTGCTCATCCCAAACTGGTTGAAGTTTGCAAGTTAAATACTTACTGAAAACCTCACCTGTTTTTCTGTCCTCAATAGTAACCATTCTAGGTCCATTGATCTCGTCTAGCTCTATGCTAGCAGCAAACATTTTAGATTCTTCAATATTCATAAAAGGCCCGAATGTATAAGCTCCTAAAGTAGGTGTAGTTTTGATTTTAAGCGGCGCAGACATCATATCTTTGCTGTATCTTATCATTTCTCCATCTTTTTCAAAAAGATAGTCGTCACACATTGTAACGAAGTGATAGTTAGGATCTCCACCGTCACCTATCATTTGCTTAGCCATATCAAAAGCCTTAGATTCGTTCATTTTTTTCTTAGCAAAATCGAACTTACCCTTTTCAGACTTATTTTTGATACCTTTCTTTTCCTTGTGCTCTGCCCAAGCTTTACCTAGGCCTTCCATATATTCTTCCTGAGCTTTTTTATCACCTTGGAATTTTTTATCGAAAGGTCCAGATACACCCTGTTTTTTATGGTATTTCTTTGCAAAGTCGAGATAAAGATTTCTCTCGTTGATTACTTGATTTTCGTGTAATTCTTGTTTTTTCTTTTCTACTATTGAAGAGAATTTTTTCATTTTTATAGATTATTTGGTTGGAATATTGGCTGGTTTGGCGTTTCTTGCCTCGTGTAATATAGATTGATTCTATTCATTGCTATATCATCAAGAACAGGTACTTCACCTTTTTTAACTTCACCTTTTTGATAAAGGTCAGCGATATTGTCTTCTAATTGTTTTTCTGATCTAATATTAGGAAGTTCACTCTTAGCAAAATCCTCATTAGTGTGTCTCATGAATTCAAGATTGACCTCGCTATCATTTGCTGGTGCACTTTTAGCTACCTCAAACTTAGTTGGTCCAAATACTCTTTTAAGAACGCTAGGAACAACAGAAACAAGCCCAAATAGATTTTCGTATCCAGTATCTAAATCACCAGTTCTACCAGATCTATTTTGTTGAGCAAGTCCTTTACCTACTCTAGCCATATTGTTAATTCTATCCTCCATTTTCTGGAAGAAATTCTGTGCTTTAGAAAGTATACTTGGGTTGCTAGACAAATTATAATAATTTTTAGCTCTATCCTCGTAACTATTGGCATTGTTTCCAAGATGCCTAGACCACATTATTTCTTCCGCTTCATTAAGACAAAATCTTTCGTAATCTTTAATATTTTTCATCGAGATTCTTTTCTTTCCTTTTATATATCCAAAATCTAAATTTTGATCTCATATATCTTGTACTCGAATTGTTCTTTTTTATAAATTTCTATTCTTTCCTTGGAATGCTTCATTAAATAATTATCCTTGCCTTCCCAACTGAAGTCATCTACAAAATCTATAATATTTACTTTCTCCTTGCCATCATATAGTCTCATGCCCCTTCCTAGACTTTGTTTAATTAAAACCTCAGATTTGTATGATTCGGTAAGAAATATATTATGTATGTTCTTAACTGAAATACCAGTAGACATAGTACCAAAAGAAGCTACCATTATTTTATTAATACCCTCTTCCATTTTTTTTGTAAAAATATCTCTCTTGTCAGGATCAGTATCCCCGTCTATATAATAAACCTCCCTATCGCTAGATCTGTCACGAATACCCTCGTATATTCTTTTGCCGTACCCTTCTCCCACAGACTGGAAAAGTATTAACGAATTTTTAGATGTCTTAAGAACAAAGTTGATAATATAATTAAGTCTCTTATCAGAATTAACAACAAGTTTTCTTTCGAGATTAAAAAGCTCATTACCTTCCATCTCGTTTTTTTCCTCCTTAAGCTTAGATAGTTTTTCTTTAACCTCTGGATCCATCCAGTCCATTTTAACTATCTTAATTGAAACTGGTGTAGCATAATTATTATCAAATAGGAATTTAGGAGATATCTCCATAATCAAGGGTCCTAAGAATTGCTGAATAGTTAAATACTCCGCTGTATTTTTATTAGCTAATGTTCCGGATAAACCAAATCTCCATTTAGAGTCTTTACATAATGCAACTACCTTTTTAATAGATGCACTTTGGGCTTGGTGACACTCATCCACAAATACTGCCTCAACATCATCGAAAAAATCAGGATCCATTTTAACAAGTGATTGATAAGTACCTATCATTAATCCCCCTGGAATTTTCTTCTTATTTGCACCATGAATTTGTTGAATCTCACAGTCTTCTAATTTTTCTAATCCATACTCTTCAAAATCCTCAGATCCTTGAATAACTAAGTTAGTGTTAGGCACAACCATCAAGAATTTTTTAACCTTTAGTACCTCTTTAAGATAAGCCATTACCATAAAAGCTATAAGGGTCTTTCCTGAACTTGTTGCCACCTCTGAAACTGATAGTTTAAACTTGATAATCTTCCAAGCAGTTTCTATTTGATAATCTCTTGGCATTTTATTAGGATCGCCGCCAACTCCGTCTTTAAAAAATTCATTACACCATTCAGTATAAGACTCTAGTGTAAATTCGTTGTCTATTATTTGTCCTAATCCGTCTATCTGAATTTCTATTTTATATTTTTGACATATATGATAAATCTCAGACCATAATCCGATAGGAACTCTCCATATAGGAAGTCTTTTATCAACAAAGCATATTGCCCCATCCCAATGTTTTTTCTTAACCAATGGATGGAAAAAGTGATTATGTATTTTTCTAGTTAATGATATCTCAATTTGTTTTCTCTCAAACTCCTCATCGTAATCTATAAGGCTTAACCAATTTTTATCTTCACATACTACAAATTTTAACATTACTAGTAATTATTTTTATACTTCCAGAGAAATCCCCCAGCAGTTTTTCCGCCACCTCTAAGTACTTTTTTAATTGATACCCCAATGTAAGACTCAGCATCTTTTATAGAGGGAAACTCATTTAATATTTCACCATCTAATCCTATCTGAAAAACAGGCTTATAATGAGATTCCACCAATTTTTTTTTACTCTCCTCTGAAAATTTAAAACCAAGGGTTCTTTGATTTCCCAGCATTCTTTTATGTATTCCTTTAAGATTTTCTCTAATTTTTTCAGTAACTATTCCTTTTTTTGAAATACTTATATTCTTCCTGTGTTCATCTGTAAATTTTCTTTCGCCATTTCCTTCTCCCCCGTTGCTTAAATTCCTTAAAGGACCTCTAGATAAATCTTTTCTACCTATTAATTCTATCATATTTTTTTCAATTTCAAACGAATCAGCTTCAATAAGATTATCTTTATATTTAATTATAATAGGTTCAAGCCCTTGTTCTAATATATTTTTTATATGGAATAAAATGTAGAATCTAATTGGAAGTATTGCCTGATAAAAATTCCTGTAACTTTATTCTGTCTTTTACCCCATAAAGCATAAAATCAATGGTCTTCATTGTCTCGTTGAGGAAAGATATATGTTCATTTACAAGATCCATTCTTTCTTTTAATTCAGAAAGATCCCCTTCAATTAGAGGGGTTTTTTCATTAGCTCCGTATTTTACTTGAGACATTTCAGAATAGTATTTTAATCTGCTAGACTTATCTTTTCTGAATTTAGCGTTAAGCTTGCTCATTACCTGTCCTAACTTAGAAGAGTATTCTAATAGTATCTGTCTATTATAATAAAGATCGACCTGGACATCAGCCAGCTCTCTAATATTTTTCATTCTAATAGAAAGCTCTCTAATTTTTTCCGTCCATTCTTCTCTTTCTATTTGGAATCCCTTATCGAAATCTTTTTTCTCTACATTAGGTTGTTGCTCCGACATTTTTTCTTCTTTATTTTACAAATTTCTTTAACTTTTGAATCTATCTTATCTTTTACTACAGAATTAGAAAAATTTTCAGAAATATCCAAATCGGGTAGTTCTATTTCTCCTTTAATCTCTACCGGAAATTTAAATTTACCATTGTTAACTTTAGCTTTCATATATCTATAATATCCCATTTATCAGCAGAGAAATAATTATCAAGTCTTTTGATCTTCTTTCCTGTGGATTTAACATAGTTAACTATATCATTTAGATCCCATTTATCCCTTTCTGGTAAATCACAATCTTTTATGAATTTACCCCATAAAAATACCTGTTCATCATTTTCTAAAAACTCTCTTGATTTTTGTCTTCCTATTCCATCTCCGTCCAGCATCCATCTTTTATTAGTGACATCAAAAGGGAAAGGATTATTGATAGAGCAAAGAGCTATTGAGTTAGGACAAAGCCAAGCATCCATAGGTCCTTCGAAAACAGTGATCATAGAATCAAGATCCACAGTAGAGAATCCAAATACACTAGATATAGGATCAACCTCTTCAGCTTTAAGTATTATTTCGGGATTAGTCTCCTTTAATAGGTTCTTGTATATTCCACTTAGTTTGTAAGTGTAATATTTGCTACCTCCGTTTTTCTTTACTATAGGTCTTACCTGTAATCCGATTACTTTTGTATCATCTCCCGAAAGATTTAAAAGATAAAGGTTCTTCCTATTAGGATCCCACAAAAATTTAGCATCGGGTACATGATTTCTTTCTAGAATCCATTTTTCAGCGAAAGTTCCAGTAACCTCTTTAAGATTTAATTTATGTTTCAGATAATCTCTGCTAACCAGAATATCCTTGTAGTTTTCCGAAAAGAAGTAGTCTAAGGAATTTCTTATTTTTTTCCTTATAGTGGAATTTCTAGATATCTCTGCAATCTCTGCAATCTCATCACTTGAAAGAAGAGATTGTATTTCGAAATCACGAGTAAATTGATTTAGATTTTTAAATATCCCGCATCCACCATTATAACATTTATAGGTAAGAGTATCAGTATATAAGTTACCTCTTTTTTTCTTTGCGTCAGTTGAATCACCACAATAAGGGCAACAGAAGTTTAATCTGTTGCCCCCTTGATAGATTTTTAATCTCTGTGAGTCACTCCCAAAAAACTTAAGCAAAGCTGAGGAAACTATTCCTTTAACTCTATCTACAGATAGGTTGCTTACAGTCTTTGATTCCATATCGATCCATTTTTATTATATTATAGATCGTTATATAAATCGTCTAGAGAAGGACTAGCTTTTTTAGTTGGTGTTTTAGCTGGTTTATCAGCAGGAGCTTCTTCCTCTTCAAAAGTTGAGGTTGAGCTTCTTTCGTTTGCTTCTTCAAAGAATGAATCAGCAGATGCAGATGGTGAAGATGGCTTAGAATCTGCGCTTCCTCCGATAATCTCAGCAACCAATCTTCCATCTGGAATAGTGTTTCTAATGATTCTCATGATTTTTTCGTTTTCTTCACTTGACCAATCACTATAATCAAATTTATCAAGATCCAAAGGACCTGTCTTTAAATATGCCATAACTGAGTCTCTTCCTTCCTCTGTTTTTTCAACAGGATTTCCTTCAACAAGCAAAGACATTTTATCGCCAACGAATTGGCAAAGGTCGTAGTTGTTCCATTCTCCAACTTTTCTTACATGTAATCCAAAGTTTTTACCTTCGAATAAATCATATGGGTTAGATGGGTTACCGAATTCAGGTTTGATTTGTTGTTCGATCATATCGTTAACCTTTCTACCAAACTTGAATATTAAAATTTTTCCTTCTAGATCAGGGCGATTTGCATCTTTAACTACTTGAATTAAAGAATAAAAATCTTCTTTTCTTGAGAATGATTTAGCAAGCTCCTGGTCTTTAGCAGAAGCTGAATTCTTAAGCTTCCAAAAGATGTCTTTAAGAATTGATTTTTTTCCAACAGTAGAAGGGCAAATAGCTTTGTGATTAGCTCCGTCTACTGGATCCTTTAACCAAACATAATATTGGTGGACCTTAGATTTTTTCGGATTAGTGATGTTAGGTAAAAATCTCACTAGAGATTTATAAACACCGTCTTTTCCTAGTTCTGGATAAGGTTTGTATAAAAACTCGTCCTCGTCCTTTTTTACTTCCTGTTTAACAAATGCTTCGTTATCTAAGTTAAAGATGTCGAAATCCTGATTTTCTCCGTAATTTTCCATAATTTTTCTAATTTGTTTTTAATTAATAGTTATATCTTGCTGCCTGTCAAAAGTTTCTCTAAATTTTCATCTAGAAAAAAACAAATCCAGGTTGCATCAATTATATCTGAGCATGGGTTTTCCACCTTACCTGCTCCTTTTATCCATGTGTCTTTATATTCACTTAGTATCTTCAAAAGAGGCTTGATTCTTTCATCCCCTGATTTTTTCTCCAATAAGGCATTATATAGTTCGTCCTTTTTAGCATTTCCTTTAACTGCAAACTTCTTAAGAGTTGTTGGTGAAATCACATAGAAATTATCGGGATTTATTCTTTTAACTACACCAGCTCTAATAAGTGCTGTAGTCATAGAAATATCTATTAATGAATTACCGCTAGATCCAAAAGATAAACCCTCCATACCAACTATAGAATTTTGGTTAAGATACGGATCTAATAAATCCAATGCAATTTCTGAAAAGTATATTGCATTTAATATCTTCTGTCTTTCCTTATCATGGTACTCTCCCGTGAATTCTTTTTTCTGTATGATATTAATACTAACTGTACCATTATCACCTAAGACTTTAAAAGGTGATCCGTCTTTTTTTAACATCTTATCTATGATGTTAGTTGTTCTATGTAGGCTTATCCATTTACAGTCCGTTTCTGTTAGTATACAAAATCCAGGACTATTTAATGAGAAATCTATTCCGATTATATTATCCAATTTCTAGTTTTAGGTTTACGTAATTACATTTAAAGCCCACACTGAATGTCGAGAATTGTGGGGTTGAAGAGGCATAGTTTAATTGAATCTCCGACAGAGAAGTAAATATTGGTTGTTGTAAGATAACACTAGCCATAATAATACCTTCGTTATCCAATAGCAGAAGTCTAAAATCTGGAAGATATTGTTCGGGATTCTGAAAGTCCAGGAACTTAACCATGTTCTCGTAAATAACCCAATAATTAATAAACCCCTCTCCTAGCTTAAAAGTAACTGTGAAATCTCTTTGAATTAAGTTTTGCAGCGTTGTTGCACTTTTGTAACTTTGCTTAAAACCGCCAGGTCTTATTTGCTCCGTAGTATCAATAGTTCTAAGAGTAGGAAAGTTTACCTGCTGTATAGTAGCGTTAATGAAATCGTTAACTGTGTCGTAAGGGATAGGCATTCTTTTAATGTATCCCTCATATTTGGCTATTACTTCATCCGAAATAAAAGACTTCGGGAAGTTAAAGATAAAACCATTCTGCCTAGCATTTAAAATCATCTACTTTGTATTATTTTCCTTTTCCCTTATTTGCTGCTGCAGTAGGATCATTAGTTATTGGAAAATCTAAAGCATTACAATATTGTATGTAAATTGGATCAAATGAACCATTCTCTAATTTAGGATGTACTTGTAAAGCTGAAGTTAAGAATTCACTAGGTTTTATACCTTTAAATAAAACCGCTCCAGGTGCTCCTGGAGTGAAATAATAGTTAACTACCTTCTGTACATTTAATCCCTGTGCTTCCTTACCAGATATAGAATCCGCAAGTGATGCAATATCTATGTTATTAGATTGTGTGCTAGATTTAGTATTTGAAGCATTTACATTATTAGAATTCTTTGTATTAACGTATCCTCCTGTCGTGTTAACTTCTGAAGTTGGTTTAACACTGAGTATAGAACTGCTTCCTAAAACATAAGGTCTAATAGGTCTAATTACTCTAGTCAAAGGAACCTTTGATGTGACTTGAGATCCGGTAGTAGTTGTTGCTGTTCCTGTAGTTGATGTAGCAGTAACTGTTGTAGTTGATGCAGCCACTCCCCCTGTTCCTGCAGTTCCAGCAGTTCCAGCAGAACCTGTAGTTCCTGATGAGGATACACTAGCAGAAAATTCTGCTTGATTTTGCCATGTTCCCGAATATAACTTAGTCTCTATTCCATCAGGTGTTCTAGAAATTATATAAAAACTCCTAGAAGAAAATCCTAAAACTTTCTTAGAATTTGTATCAACTAATTTAAAAGCAACTTGACCAGCTGAAGGATTTGAAATATTAGTTTTATTCTTTATATTTTCTATTCTAACTTCCTGTCCAGAATTATCAATAAAGACCATGTAATAAGTGAGTGATGTACCTAGATCTAATATCTCTAGAGTTGTTCCATCTCTTAAAAGATAAACCGTGAATTTGTAAAAATTATCAAAAGGATCGATTAATATCTTAGCTTTTCCTTGTCCATAAACTGTGGCAGAAGAAGGAGATGATGTTTCAGATACCACGTTCCCGTCCTTATCTATTGTGATATTCTCTTGAGTTACCGATATATTATTATCCTTATAAAAAACAGGTACCTTTCTCTCTATAGGAGCAGCAACAGTAGGGCTAACTCCAACGGGAGATATGATATTAGGCGCTTGTACAACTTTATTGTAAACCTTCTGAGCATAAGCTCCAGTAGTTAATGTTATTACGTTGTTTTCTCTACCAAATTTATTAACATCCAAAGAGCTAAAAGAAGATCTCCTGATAATCTGATTCTGATTAGTTTTGTTTACTAATCTCATAGTGTAATTAACAACAAAAGATGTTGATAAAGGATTTACTATTACAGGTCTAAATATGTAAGGAGCATTAAAATCTTGTGTTTGTGTGTTTGTAAAATTGTAAGTGGTAATATAAGTTAAACCAACTTGTTCTTTTACCTCTATCTCATTAACAACATAATATGTTACACCAACTTTTCCTTCCCCTGTTAAGAAGTCCTCCAGGAAGTTACCGTCCCAAGTTGGATAATATTCAAGATAATTATAGAATGAGTTCTGTTGTATTACTGCAGCTAAAGAAGAATAGTTGTCCCTAGGAAATATACCAAGTTGTGATCTTGTCTGAGCTATATAATTTTGATAGCCATTCTTAAGTACAGTTTGATTTATTTCAAATACTGTAAACTCTACGGGTGCGTCTTTTAAAAATCCTTTACCATCAGAAGAAATCTTAGCACTTAAAGTGTTAGCTTGTGCTGGTGTACCTGCAAGAATATCAAACTCGTATACCATATTTGCAAAAGCAGGTATCTTAGCCTCTATATAATGATCGTACAAAGCACCGCCTAAATAAATAGGGTTAGGGTTTAGTACAGGTAATGTAACATCTGCATTAGTTATTATTAATTGTAAAACCGTTGCTTTTTTACCTGTTCTTTCCTGAAATTTAACCTGGAGTATAACACCATCGATATTATCGAAGTTATATCCGGAAATAATATGAAATTTTACACTGTCATAGTAAACACCTATATTAGAAGGGAATACCACAGGTAGATTTGAAACTGATGTTAATTTAGGATCTGTATCCAGATACTGGACAAGGTAGTCCATATCTAAAGTTACAAATCTATTCTTATCAGTTTGTACAACACTGAGATCCCTTACGTTATGAGTTGTTGCTTCTGATGCTGGGTTGTTTAGTATCTGAACGGAATTATCAAAATATCCATTTATTATTTTTTCAAAGCCAACAGCAGGAGTTCCAGTGTTAACATAATACTGTTCAGGGTTTGGAGCAGTAGTATAATCGTACTCCAGTAACAAGTAATCTGTTAACTTAACGAACCTTTGTGTTGATGTGTAACTAGCCATGCCTTATATATTCCTTATTATATCTCCTTAAAATTTAAACAAGGAATACTGTAGGGAGAATCCAATATTAAACATAGCTCCTGTAATAGGACTTCCGTTTATTCCATAGCCTGATCCTATACCAACTCCTACGTATGGACCAAAAGAAAATTTCTTATCAGGAAACATACTTTTTAGAACATCAGATTTGTGAGGATCTATAATTGCTCCTTCTATCTCAGTAATTTTCATTCCTGGATATTTTGGTGTTACAAATATCTCCAATGCTTTATCTTTTTCTCTAATTCCAGTTATAAATGAGAATCCTAATTCGTCCTGATTTATTCTAGTAGCTCCAGGAGTTACCTTATGAGTTATTGAATCTATTTTAAAGAAGCTATTTCCTGCGAATTTTCTGTAGTTATTTTCAGAAAATGTTGAATCAAATTTCCAATCCAAACTATAGCTTCCGTCCTCGTAAACAGTGAGATAATTGTTAACATATTGCGTATCTGTTTTGATCACAGTCTCAACGCTTTGTAAAACGAGTACCTGTCCTTTAACTTTTTTTAATTCGTCAGCGAGATTCTTATTTAGTTTCTCTAGATTATCTCTTGTTGCAAGAAGTGTTTTTCTTACGTAAGTGTCTTCACCTTCTTTATTCTTTTGGAGTCGTACAGTGTCGTTTAACGCATCCAAATTCATATCCTGGATCTCTAATTGTTTTTTTAGATTAGAAGCGTTATTACACTCCTTAAGCATCATTAATAGGATAACAGCTATGATTCCAACTAAGATTATATCTTTTCTTTTTAAAATTCTACTGATTAAAGATTCTTCTTTCATTTTCTCTTGTTTTATTTAGTCTCTCAATTTCTCCCTGAGCTCTTTTCTTAAGTTCTTCTAGAACTTCTCCCTTATCTAAAAGATATATTTTATTTTTAATATGCTCATCTATTTCAACTTCTAGCTTAGATAGATTATCGTGTATTTCAGAATACTCGTTTATGAACCAGTCTTTATTTTTCTCCATGATTAAGGTAATTCGTAATAAATTGTTCCTTTTAGTGTAACATTATTAGAGCCAGCACAATCAAAATTATTATACGTGGGGGGAATCATAGATAAAAAGTAATTACTGGTTGGCGCAGTACCACCTATAGCACTTCCCGATGTTAATGTTAAGATGATACCGCTCCTACCTAAGGGACTGCTAGTTCCAACACCATTACTGGGGTTTGCCTGGTTATTGTAAAATCCGTTACCAATAAATCTAGATATACTCTTTACAACCTCAGGATTTATTGCAGTCGGTAGTTTTAAATAAAAAGCTCCTATGTTTGCGTCGCTGGTGTTCGTACTTGTTATATTAAAACTTAAATAGACTGTTTTTCCTATTACTTTATATGATAATACTTTAGCTCCGTTAAGTGTACAATTAGGCTTATATGGGTTACCTCCTATTGAGTATGCAAGATCACTATTTACTAGAACAATATCTGTCCATCCTGGTGTGTCAGTTCCAGTTGTAAAATCTTCATCGGTTCTAACTATTCCTACTGCTTTTATTTCCCCGGTTGCCCCTGTTGTATTAATACTTCCAGTAATAGTAACATCTCCTTTAGCTTTAATAGCAGAATCCCCAGCTGCACCAGATACATTTAATGCAGTACTGTAATCTGGAGCTGTACCTATAGAAACACTCTCGCCAGTATCAGAAACAAAGAAACCTGTGGTGTTAGCGTATAGCTTAGCTCCAGTAGAGCTAGCAACACTAGTTGCCGCACCTATGGCTAAAGCTACCGATCTATTACCTGACACAGATGATGCACTATGAGAATTCGGTATATATGAAGTTATTTCTAATCCGTTTGGATAATTGTTATTTATAGGATTGACCCCTTTAGCTGATCCTATATAAGTACCAGTACCAGTAGTAGTGTAAGTTGTACTTAAATTCCTATGAATCTTTAGCATAGAAGCTGCACCAACCGAACTCACTTGGTTGTTGGATGAAGTAAATAAAGAATTAGGATCTGTAGTTCCTATTGTCTGAACCCCACCAATGCTAAGAGCATGATTCGGGTAAATTTGTGGCTTAAGCGACGAAGGTAATCCAAATAATTGATCGAAATTTCCTATTGTACTTATAGAGCCAGTAGTTCCTTTGAAAGAATTAGACGTGTATCCAATAGATACTGTACCATATGCTATAGTAGCTCCTGTAGGACCACCATAAACGGAAACCATAGAATTTCCTCTTGCTCCTAATGAAACATTATTAAGATCAGGCTGTCCTGTAGAATTAGCTTGTAATATTAATGAAGAATTGGAATTTCTAGTTTGTATTACTGTCTTCTGTACCGATGTATTGTTATTATAAACACCGGAATTAGAGTATGTAGTTATAGCAAATACCGGTGCACTTCCGGTTGTATTAGAAGCATCAGAAACCTTATGCTGATAGCTCATTATAGGGGCATTAGCAGCAAAATTATGTGAACTTACATAAAATTCTTGAGTGATATCAGATCCCGTACCAGCAACCCCGTTTAAACCACCTGCTGCATTATAATCAAATACACCATCACCTATAACAGTACGCGATGTATATGTGGAATTTCCTAATGTTTTTATTTGTAAGCCTGGACCGTAGTTAGGTGAAGTAACCCAAAGCTGTGGAAATCTTCCTTGTGCTTCTGCTGGTCCAGTTGTAGCGAAAGGAGTTCCTGATTGTGTGTATCTAGGATCACCGTTTCCAAAAGCTCCGTATCCTTCAACGAATAAAACGCCTTTATTATTATTTAGCGGGGCTAAAGCATCTCCTGTAAATATTGCTCCAGTGTGTTTAGATACGGTCTTAGAAATACTTACGTTTCCGTACACTGCTAATCTCCTGGAACTATCACCCGATTGTAGGAATTGTCCCGTTCCTAAGCCTATACCTAAGCCGTTGACTGTTGCAAATAGTGGAGCAAATTGTTGATTTGAAGGACCCGTAGGATTAAATTCTAAGAATCCGCCTTTAGATGCAGCATTTACAAAAGTACCTTTAAAAACAGAAGAAGTACTTAGTCTAACATCGGATTCATAAGATAGATTGACAATATCTCCCTTTGCAAGTATATTAACACCACCAGAAGATGTAGCCGCTAAAGATGAAATCGTAATTTCTCCCCCTGGATTTCTAAAAGAGATATCATAATAACTAGATCCAGAAGCTGAAGAATCCCAATCTATGGAAGGATTTCTTTGATTCCCTGTTGTTCCCGATCCACTCGTTGTAAGATCAAAATCTGCTCTACCGAAACTTAATATCTTAGTTCTTGAGTTTTCAGTTGCAATTTTTAATTTTGCATTTTCGTAATTGATGTTCGGTATACCAGATCCACCAGGAGTATACTCTGTAACAGAGTTATCAGATAAAACTAGGGACTGGTTAGAAGCTGTTCCTGATATTAATATACCTTGTCCTGTTCCACCTCCACTAACATTAATAGGAGTAACTTTCTGAAATAAATCGCCAGAGGATAATCCGTATCCTGTGTTAGTCCATCCTGTTGCAGTAAAAACGTATATGTCCTGATTTGCTGAATCCGGATCCATCCAATAATCTCCAAGTGTAGGAAATTGCCAAGGATTAGATCCAGTAATACCTCCGGAAGCAGGAGATGTTTCTTGTACGAACCATTTCGTACCTGAAGGTCCTTGTGATCCCTGTACTCCTATTGGTCCTTGTGGTCCAATAGGTCCTGTTGGTCCATCAATACCTCTTTGTCCTTGAGGACCTCCTCCTGCGCTTAGGATCTGATCAAAGTTATAGTTGAGTTTATCAACTATTGTCGATTGATTATCTCCTTGGAGTACGTTTAATATGTTAATCTGTGGCATCTCTAGTTATAGTTCTATTATATATCAAAAATTCACTCCTCATTAAATTTTTCCTATTTGTATAGAAAATGCTAAGGAATAATTGAAAGAAGGATCCTTAGGAATCCTAAATTCATATCTTAGCTCATTTACTTTGGTGTATCTAATATCTTGTGAAGGGTAATATCCATTTATTAATTTTTGGTAATCTTGTAAATTACCTTCTATTGGAGTAAGCGATGCAGGATTTGCTACTGGGACTTTCTTTAGATATGATCCGTTATTCTTAGATTGGAATATAGGAATAACATTTAACCTCATATATTCAGTAAAGTCATCGTTAACATCTGTTAATGAACCAAATCCAAATTCAGGTATTATAAATTCATCGAAAGTTTGTTTACCTCCGTTTTCAAGGAAATATCTAGTTATCATCCTATCCATTAACAAAACCCCTTTAATTTCAGTAGGAGTATTTTCCCATAATATCTCATAGTTAGGATAATTGTTGTAATTAAGATCTAGAACATCCTTTAAAGAATTAGGGTAAACTATCTGCTTTTGAGAATTTATAGTATCAGGGGTTTGCATTACTTTACTTCCAAAGAAAGATTTTTCTTCTTTCATACTTCTAGTTCCGGGCAAACTCGTATATGCCGAAGGTGAAGTGTATTGTCTATAAAATCCTGGGTCCCAAGAGCTTTCAAATAAAGAAAGATCCCTCTTGTCTACCGGAGTTTCATTTATTAAGTTATAAATTGGATTGTAAGGAGAATTCTTTCCTATCCCGTATATCCATTGATTTGAATATTTATAATAGTTTACATTTTTAACCTTACCAAAGCCATCCCTATAAGGCCCAAATGAACAGTAAGAATATTCTATAGGATCTATAGACTTAATAGCATTACCCATGTATTTGTCTCCATTAGAAACATAATAAACAGTAGATGGTAAATCATAAGGAACGTCAAACTGAACATATGATCCAGGAGTTCCAGGAGTTCCAAAAAGAGTATATCCCTGTGTAATTCCATCATTTGAAAGGTTATCTCCTATATTGCTTTCTGAGAAGTATATTTGATTACCTAAATTAGATGAATCACTAAGATTAAAATAATATGTTATTCCTTTTACTAGAGTTATTTTATTTTGTATTACCCCGTTTATCTCATAACAATGTGTTGATCCTAGATCATAATTAATAGAAGATACCTGCTTATCTACTACTTTAACAACGAAAGTATAGTAATCAGGTACAGTCCATAAAGGTCCGTCATATTTGACATTTTCAAATTTTAGTATCTCTCTAAAGCTAGGAACATATTCTCCACTATATCTATAAAGTTCTGTTTGACCAGCAACTTCAGAAACACTGTATCCCACATTAGATCCTGAAAATTCTTGAGGCTTATTTTTTACCTCATCCGTTACTAATATAGTATTTTGCTCAAAAGCAGATGGCTGTAAAAATTCAATAACAAACTGATCATTTAATAAATCAGTGGTCTTAGTAGTTTCGTTCCAAACATAGGATTTATATTCTATGTAAGGATATCCTGTATTTACCCAATATGATAAATTAGCGAAAGATATTTTTTCCAGTATCTTACTCCAATATCCTTTTCCGCCTTCTCTTTGATATACAGGTACATTAGAAACAGTATTATAATTAGCAAGAGTAGGTACATTTAAAGGTCCAGGCAATCCTATGTCATTAAAATTAAAGAAGTAGAATGTATCTGTGTTAGTAAAGTTTATAAAATTCTGGCCTACTCCAGTAGGGAATGGTAATGTGTATCCTCCAGTTGTACCCGTAACCCCTACTAATCCATAAAAAGATCCAGGACCTATAGAACTACCAGAGGTAGGAACAGCAGAAGGAAGATATGTAAAATTAATTTCATCTCTTAAATCTGATTCGTATTCCGCGTTATTTATAGAATATATTATTCCTTGCTGCCCAGCAGTACTATTATTTACAGCAGAGAATAATCCCTGCTGATTAGGTACAGATGTAACATTTAATGCTGAAGATAATTTAATATCACCAACCTTAGGTAATTCTATGAAAGAGCTAGGAAGCCACGATGGTGATGATGCTATTGGTGATAATTGTTTATCTAATTTATCTTTTAAAGAATATAGTAAAAAATAATCGAGATCAAGATATTGTTTATCCGGACTAATCTCTTCAAAATTTAAAGCTCTCATATCATCTATGAGTACCTTAACTACAAATGTTATATTTTTAAAAGTACGATTCTCTACTATCTCTATTTTAATAGGAGCTTGTATTTCGTTCTTTATGTTTTCAACAGGTATAATAACACATGAGAATTTATAGTTTTCATAAAATCTATCATCGTTCACATATTTTATAGATTCACCTTGTGCATAATCAGTAAAAGTTCTTTTTATTCTAGCTTTAGCTCCTCTAAATATTGTTTCGGAAAAGCCATTCCCTGAATTAAAATTAAAAACTGTATATCTCTCCGTTAGATCTATATTTTCTATAGTAGTACTACCTGTATAGTAATTAACAAAGTCCTCTCCTTCTATAGAAAAGTAATCCAAGAAATAATCTTTCAATGAGGGATTACCGTCATAGATGTTATTTAGATTTATTTCACCCGCTAAATAGCTTTTATCTTTATGTAAATTTTCCTCAGGTAAAGAGTAAGGTGGCTTTTGTAATTGATACCATTCGTGAGTAAAATACTGAGGATCTTGAGTTCTTCTAAAAAAGCTAGGAGAAAAATTAAGAGGACTAAAAGCCACGTTTGAGTTTAGTCTATATCCATTACCTCTAATATCTGTTCCCCCTCTGTAAACCCATTTAGTAATATATGGACTTACTCTACTATTTATAGCATAATCTGGATTATAATTATCTTGAGTGTAATCATACTCTGAATCAAGTTTACCAAAATTTAACTGCTGATATTTTGTATCTATGCCTATTTGATTATTAATAAATTTAAGAGCTTGTATTCCGTAAAATCCAGGGAAAGCATCTAGGTCAGGATAGAAAGCATTATCAAAATTAGAAACTGTTACTCCTGATGTGATATTACCTCTAGAATTCAGCGTAGGAAAAACATTAGATTCAGCTCCAGTTGATGAAGTTATAAGTGTATATGAATCAGCACCAGCAACACCTTCAAAAAAAGTAGGTCCTGATATTGAGCTATAAATATCATAGGATATTTCTGCACCAGAAGAAACAAAGTAAGATTTCCCTGGGATTATTTTAGTAACTCCCTCTGGCTGAATATCTAAATATTTATAATATTCTTGTGTTGGGGTATAACCATATTGGCTAGACCAGAAGTCCATATCAAGTTCTCTTAATCCATAGAAAGAGAAAATACCTAATTTAACATCAAATGTATTAAAGGCTGATATCTTACTTGAAGAGCCAAACGAAATACTTTCAGTAAAATTAGCAATTTCTAAAGTAGCATGGGTTTCAAAATCCTTAAGTCCTATAATTGTTCCATTCTCATCTTTTGCATACTGATCTATAAATCTATATTTTCCTACTACTACAGATGCTGACTTATTTGAATATTCTGGAAGTCCACTATAAGTATCTGTTGAAGTATTTCTTACAGTCTCAATAAAAGTTTTACCAACCTCTATTTTGTTTGCGTCTTCTATTTTTACTTTAACTCTTGTATTAGAATAATTAGATCCACCTAAGAAAGATTGTCTTTTGTTTATATCACATACATCTTTTTCATTAATAAAAACTATTCCTCTCCTTGAGTTAGGCATTCTTTGAGAATTAGTAAAATCTTGAAAAAAGTCAAAATAGTATTTAGTATTTTCTTGTGTTCCTGTCGCTCTTGTTCTTATTACTAGCTCATCACCGCTATTAAAAGCTTCAAACGAATTGTAGTTAAAACTATTAAATACACCTGCTAAAGATTTAGCTACATCCTCTGGTGTACCATCTGGATTATAATAATAAGCTCCGTCCTGAGAATAATAGCTGCCAGGTACCCATTCATCTACAACAGAAGATAAATCGGATGCCTTTATTAAGTCATATTTACCGCCAGGATTACCATAAAATCCTAATGGATTATAGAAAACAAAACAATCTTCGTAACTCGAAACTAAGCTTTTTCCTATTCTTATTACTGAATATCCTCTACCTTTATCTCCAGTAGTTGCCCCTATGTATTGTTTCTTTGTGTCGTCGTCTTTCCCGGTAAGAAGAGAAATGTCTATAGCAGTATCCTGTATAACTATTTCATTTTCAGTGCCATTTAATCCGTAATCTGCTCCATTAGATTGAGGGGATACAGAATAGCTATCAGATCTTTTTAAAGAATGGAAGTCTCCATTTTTATCCTTTATCCAAAATAATTTAGTTGATTCTAAAACATTTACATCATAAGAGCTAGGTAAAACACCTGAGATATAGTTAGGATCCGTGTAAAGTCTAACACCGTTATCGTTGTATTGGTAGTATTTAGTATCTTGATAAAAATATCCCTTATCATTTCTTTGAGGTACTGGTGTATTACCAGAATTCCCTGAGCTTTTATATAGAGCATCTCCATCAAGTTTAAAGCTAGCCATTTCAGCAGCATTGACATAAAGACCAAAGTATCTATTGATTGTATAATCTTTAGCCTCTACGTCACTAAATAGAAATTCGAGATTTAGTAATTTACAGCTTATTATACCATTAGATCTAAATCCATTAGTTATAAAATCTTCAAAAGCTATCTGTGTTTCTGGATTTTGATAATAGTCTAAAAGGTAATCCCCTTTTTTATCAAAAACCCCATATTGATAATTTACCCCATTAAATGTTGTAAGCTGTCCCTCCTCAAATCTAACATCGATTAAGCTTTCACTAAATCCTGAGGCATTTTTTATTTTTCTTAAATACTTACCTATATTAGAATTTTCTGTTAAATCGAAAGTTGCAACTGCTGTTGATTTTGGTAATATTTTATCGTAGAAATGATCAGAAGAATTCTCTACGTTTGATAAATTATATAAAGGATCAAGCAATATAACTGATCCTTGACCTTGTAAAATATTAAACGTCGTTACTGTAGCGGTAAAAACTTGTCCGTCTGTATAAGTAGAAGATCCACTAGACACTTGATAGGGAGTATATCCTACAGAATTAACATTAACTGCTGGATCCTGTAGTACTTTATAATTTTTACCAACTTCCAATATTGTTACTGGCACCTGGTACGAGTAATCTATAGGATCATTAACTTTGAATATTACAAAATAATCAGGAAGATCGTTACCTAGCCACAGTGGTGAAAGGTAGGAAAAATCCTCAGGATAACTATCAGATATTAAAGGACTAACTCCAGAGCTATAAGTAAAATTATAAACTGACGAAAGATCGTTTAACTGATTCTGTACAGGGGAATCTTCTCCGACTAGCCCAAAAACAAATTGAGGAGGTGTTTTACCTTTATTAAAGAAATTATATAAATCTTTATCAAAAGTTGATTCGGTTGTAATTCTAAATGCCTTATAGGCACGATTTGACATTTCCGGATTAGAATCTATGGAATTTAACCATATATCGCTATTAGAATCTACTGTAATTTTTACATTCCCAGATATTCTTGGGTTTGCTCTCAGGACTCCAAAAGAAGCTGTTTGTTTTATTATCTTCCTTGCCAATTTTCAATTTTACTTGTTAGTTATTACAGTCTGCGAATAAGCAGGAGAAACTAAAGATGTTTTAGTATAACTTCCTGATACAAGGACATCAAATGAAAATAGATCTTCATTCTTAACCTGTATATCTATTCCCACTTTTTTACTGTAAGTAATATTCTTAAGATTACCTGCTGATCTCCATCCCCCAATGTAGCCAAGTTTATCTTGAGCTCTCATTTGGAAAATCAAAGGAACAGTAATCGCATTTTCTTGTCCGAAATTCAAAGTCTTTTTAGCAAGCTGTGTTGAACCTTCTATTTGTATAGCAGAATGGTCTGTAGGCGATACGAAAAGATAAGATCCACATGAATATTTACCGCATAAATACTCATCAGAATCTATAAATCCTAATTTATTAGGATAGGCATTATCATCAACACCAAAAGAACTAGTAGAGCTTGGTGCATAATATTTCAGCTGCTGAGTGGAAAGAGTCTGTCCACTAGTGTTAACAGAAGATGTTATAGATGAATCAACTTCAAATCCTAAAGCATGTCTAAATGAAGGATAGTCCATAGGACCCCCTGAAGTAACACTCGGTCTTTCTAATGTAGTAAATGTATTACCAAGAGCGTCATTTATATCCGGATGTGAAATGTGTATACAGAATTCGTTAAGATTACCATTACCATCCGGAGTAAATGTTGTATAAGTTCCTGCCCATATGTTAGTATTAGGTCCTGCTCCCGTAACAGTAGTTGTTGCGGGGTTAAAAGGCATAATAATACCATCTTCATTTATAGGATAATTAGTACCACTTACAGCAGATCCGTCAGAAATATTCCATCCAGTACCACTTGTTAAAGGATTAAAATATAAATCCTCGTCAAGTCCTACACTTTTGTATCTTGGATAAATAAATTGTGAATATGCGTTTGCACTTTGATATCCTGATGCTTGTATAAAAGACCCAGGGGTAGCAGGTGTTCCGACAGGGACTGCAGCATTAGTTATACCAGATAACTGTATTGGAGTATCTCCATATTTTCTGTTATTGTTGTAATCTGCTAATCCCGAAATTGTAGTAGGTGCTTTAACTGCCTGTCCCCCAGCTATCAAAGATGAAAGCTCTAAAGGAGTTGCTGCTTCGTTTCTTAGTTCTAAGTAATAAATAACAGTAGCAATCTTACCTTGGTTACTAGGATTTGATAAATCTATAAGCTGATCGTAATATCCTCCAAAAAGATTTACTGTACTTCCTGGATTTATCTTGTTTGTTGTGCTTCCGCTTCTGATATAAACTCCTAAAGTTCCTTTTGCTTTTGCAATTAATGCTCTTAATGATTGTAATTCATTATCAATCTGAGTTAATTTCTGGAAAAGATCTATAGCAGTCCCAGTAGCATCAAAAAATCCGGATGCTATAACAGAAGTATTGTGAGCATAGTATTTGTCTCCTGAAGTAAATGAGGTAGATAAATGCTGATCTAATCCTTTCGCTTGTAGATCCGTCTGAATTTGAACTAAAGCTTTATCTGATTCGTTTTGACTAATATAAGCGGTGTTATCAATTTGTACACTTAAATCAGAAGGGAATTCTACAACTGCAGAGGTTGACCATGCAGATGTTAGAGGATTAGTTGGCCATCCAGCTTCAGAAATAGATTGAACCTGAATCTCTACTTTTTCTCCTTTTGTAATCGGTATATCTAATTGGTTAATATTAACCGTATTGGCATCACTAACATCCTCCACTTTCCAAATGTAAGTACCTGTATTAGGATCATACACTTTTTTTCTTAAATCCGATACAAATTGAGTCCAGTTTGTAAATTGACCAGTTTTTTGAACACCGTCATTGTCGATATAATCTATTTGAGTTGTTCCGTTAGAATTACCAGTTAATGAAAGATATCTATATCTAACATTAAATTGTACAATATTTTGTTCTCCTGTTTTAGCATCAACAATTGGTTCAGGTATAGGCCAAAATCCTCTAACTCTATAAACAGGAGCTCTCGTTAATTCAGGAGTTGTTACAGTAAGATTATTGATATCAGTGATCGTAGTAGACAAAAGATCAGTCCTATTCGATTTATCTTTTGTCAGTGATACTAACTTATCATTTAGTTTTTTAAACTCGGCAGTGGGAGTTTTAGCAGTAGATTTAGTAGTTAATTCGTTAAGCTGTTTTCTAGTTTGATCGATGGCTTTATCGATTGATCCTATCTCATTTTTAAGCGATGTCTTAACTTGTATCTTGTTCTTAAATTCTACGTTTTCTTTAGAATCTGTAATTTGAGAATTAATCTTAATTACTTTAAAGTTTGTTGCAGAAACAGAAGGAGCACTTGGTGTTTGTCCGTAAACTGCTGGTATTACATTTTCTTTTGCAGAAGCTATAAATATTTTACCAAAATCAGAAACCTGAGATTTATAAAAAGAATCTAGATTTTTAACACCATCTGATGTGTTTATCTGTAATTCGTTAGACCAGAAGCAAACTCCCGGACTATAGCTACTAGAAGCTACATTAAAATTAGCATCAATAGATTTAATAAAAATAGCTTCCCTTTCGTCATACCCAACATTAACATCAACAGCTCTATCAGATAATACGTTAGAATAAATTGTTAACGAGTTGTTCCCTATTTGTATAGCATCAAACCCAAATAATCTTTTTAATACCACGGTTTGAGAAGTAGTATCAATTGAACTAATCTCATACTTAGTACCCCCAGGAGTAATTAAAGTATCACCTTTCGTAAGAGTTCTTGAATTGGTTGTATTAGATAGCGTGTCTGTATATCTTAAACCATTTAATTTATACTTTCTTACAGTATTTGTTGAGGTAATACCATTTTGAGTAGTTTGTGTTTCCTCGTCAAATATTCTTATAACCCCGAATGATCCAGTATAACGTATTGTTCTTAGCTCTAAATCATTTATTTGCTCATCAGTAAAGTATTGTATGCCTTGGCTTTGTAAAGCTGATATAAAGTCAGTATCTGTTAAATCGTTTCTTCCTTTTAAATTATTATCAAAATACTGTTTTTGTACGGTGGATTGTGTATTTGCAATTATTCTTTTAACGAAAACTTTCTCCGAATTAACAGGTATTTGATTTTCAACATCAATAGAGATATAAAGTAAAGGATTTAAAAAAGATTCGAAAAACCAGTTATTTCTAGCTTGGAAAGTTGCTGGAACTTGTAAGCTTGTAGGGGAGGTAGGGTCTTTTAGGACTGTTGCTTGATAAATCTTAGCAACTGTACCGTCCGGCTTTCTAATATTTGCTGTGTTGTTCTCTAGACCAGATAATGCCTGAACATTTTGATCTAAGCGATTTATCTCAGATTTTAAAAATCCGTAAGAAGGAACCTGAATGTTTTGTGACGTGTTATCGTCCATTAAGAATTCTATCTCTACCGAATCTTTAGAAGATGTCGTTACCTCATTTAGCTTATTAACTATCTCCATAGAATTCTTTTGAATTCTTAGAAATTGAGCTATTAATGATGAGAATGAATTTTTTGTACCTGACATTTTATCTTATTTTATTTGGTCTACCTCGAAAGTTAAATTGACATCATCGATACAAACTATATCAAAGATAGGTTTATACGAAGAACTAGAGAATTGAGAATTAACAAACCCAGCAACTACAGTTGAATATGGTACGCCTGAAGGAGTTCCCTTAGGATATACACCAAGAGCATCAGTTAATACTACGAGTGAATAATTTCCTAGATCTATATCATCACCTATAACTAATCTTAGAACCTGTCCTTTTTTCCATTTATTTAAGCTGTCATCGATTTTAATAACTATATCATTATTAGCAGTAATAGAAATACCGTTGTTCTTGTGCTTTAAGTAATTAGTATAAAGTACAAGAGATATAGTATTTCCAGCAACTGGATTTATAGTAAATACCGAATTTTGAGCTATATTATAATCTTGTTGAGTTACGTCTACTCTTAAAATATTAGGAGTATTTCTATCAACAGCTGTACCGTCCCCGTCTTTTAAAAGATCAAGGTTGTAAGACATTTGAACTGATGTTTGATTCTGTAAGATATCGCTGATGTCGTCACTATTTTTTTCGATTAGACTTAGAATATCTTGTGTGTTATCAAATAAAGCCTGGTTAGCTTGTAAAGAATCTTCAACCACTGTTAATCTTGCTTTTATTTCTGAGCTATCTTCAGTATTAATAACAAGATCGGTTAAGGCATTTATCTGATTTTGAAGATTTATAATCTCCAAAGTTCTATCGTTTAAGTTTTTAGCAGCATCTTGTAAAACTGTTGCCGCATCCATGAATATAGAAAGAGAGAAAGATGAATAGTCGTTAATAGCCTGTTCTACTCCTGTGCTTTCTACGTCAGTGTCAAACTTTAGATTTATTTTAAAACCATACGAATTACCATTTAGTTTAGTAATAGGATCAGGTTTAAATTTCTTAAATGAAGGTAATTTAGCAGCATTTGTAGATACCGGTTCAGGATCATTTAAGAATAAAATACCATATAGATTAGTTTCATAATCTGTAGGGTTATTAGGATCGTAAACATTGTAATAAACAAGTACTGCATTAAAATCAAATGAAGTAGTGGTAGGTGTACCGTTCCACTCTTCTATAGTTGATATACCAACATAATTTTGGATAGCCTTATATGATCCTGGCTCAAAATCTATTTGAATACCGTCTAGGTTACTTCTTTTATAAGTTACCGAATATCCAGAAGGACCTGAAGCAGCGATATATTTTTCTAATTCATAATTAGTTGAATCAAAGAAAGAAGGATCACTAAAGTAAGAATTAGCTTCGTCTCTTGGTGAATACCAGTTATTACTAAAAGAACCTGTAGCAGAAGTTCCGCTAACCCCAGGTTCTCCTAAAACGTCCTGATCAAAAATAGCAAGTTTAGGAAGACCGTTAGGTCCATATAAACCGCTTGCTGAGTCTCTTCCTTGAATATATTCAGTATCTGTAGGATCAGGAGGATTGTGTGTCCAAGTTCTGTCTGGGTAATAATTCTCGTCAGCAATAGTTTTAAATAAAACATAAGGTGTTGCTCCGTCAGAAGTTGGTACGTGTATATAAACTTCAGAATAAGCATTAGCTTGATTCTGTACAGAGTTAACAACGTCTATGTCACCTACATATTGTACTATTCTTTCATATCTTGGCGTAGGTGTTCCGTTACCTGATAATAATGTATCTTCCTCTACCCATCTTTTGTTAGAAAAAGGATATCCATCAACTGTTGTTGTGTTAGTTTGATTTAAAGATGCAACAACTTCATTTGTATTTGCTGATCTATAACGAACCCCTCCTAATTCTTTTACCCATTTCCAAAATACCCTTTCGGATACATTTCTTTTTAACTCCGGATTATAATTAGGATCGGAGATTATCGTAGATTCTAAGTTTAAACAATAGTTCTGAAATGATATTTCAGGAGAAGGACTTAAATTATTAGGATTAGATAGAACAAAGTTACCATCTGCAGCATCAATAAAAGTTGTATCTATGGCATTAAATTGTAAAGTATTCTCCCCATAAGTTGGACTACCAAACTCTGGTAACTTTAAAAGAGCATACTTAGAGAAAGTAAACTTCTTTAATGAATTATTAAAAGTTAAAGTTAGATCCTCTGCAGCAGAGGAGAAGGTATAAAATGTACCCCCTTGTACTGCTATAGGTCTTATGAAAGGTGTTTTTGCCATTGTTTAATTTTCTTTATTAGAATGTAAAGCCTGGTGTAGAGTTAACAACCACCCAAGATCCTTTTTGTATAGCTCCTGATTGATCTATTCTTGGCTCCCACATAAGAGTTATAGAAGATTTGTATTGATCTCCAGGAGTTTGTATAGAAGGCGAAGAATAAGATGCGTCACCTGTTGAAAATCCTGTATAATAATAAGGAGCAGGTCCAGTAACTCCTGTAACAATAGATCCTGCACTAGTAGCAGTATCAATTAAAGTTACTGTATAACCTGAAGGAATAGCAGAAGCAGTTGCTCCAGTGCCTGTTGTAGCGTAAAAGAAAAATCCTGTAGTAAATCCAGCATCAGCTGGCGCACCCGAAACATAATTTGATCGTATATAAATAACATTCTCCGTTAAATTTAATTGGTAAGGTGAAGAGTAAGTCCCAGTTACTCCTGCTCCTGGAGCAGAAGGGAAAGCTGTTGTGGATCCTACTGTTGCTTTTCTATTGGTATTAACAAAATTACCGGAAGCTCCCATTGACATTCTTCCTTCTACGTTTAACTGGCTAGAGAAAGTAGCAGTAGCACCAAAAGTTGCTGCCCCTGAAGCTGACATTGAGTTAACCTGTAAAGTATTAGAGAAGATACCAGTAGCTGCGGCTACGGTGCTAGAAGCTACCATAAAACCAGCACTAGCTCCAGTTCCGTAAACTTGTATAGTTGGTGCACCTGAAGAAGGCATGACCAAACTGTTAGCAAGTAACGATTTAGCTTTGATTTGTCCACTAGATGCACTAGATACGTCCATCGATCCGGTTAGAACGTTAATATTAAACGTGTCCTCTAAATCATTATAAGCGTTCTCTAGAAGTAAAAAGTTAGCATTAATAGTTAGTCTTGATCCTGATATAGAATCTGTTCCAAGAATTTCTGTAATTGTGATTGCCATTTGAATTTTCTTTTTTTGATATATATCCTGTATTTATTACAATAGGAAAAGACAGGATATTTATTAAACTGGGAAACATGGAATATGTTTCCGAAAAAAAAGAATCTTATGACCGAAAACAACTGGACACAAAAAAGAAAACCAAAAAATCCTATCAAATTCAAAATCAATCTGAACGAAGAACAAAAAGAAGCTAAAGCTATTATTCTGGAAAATCCAGTTAATGTGCTTAAAGGAGCTGCTGGATCCGGTAAAACGTTATTAGCAGTACAAATAGCTTTAGACATGTTATTTAACAGGGAAATTGAGAAATTGGTAATCACAAGACCCACAGTGGCAAAAGAGGATATTGGGTTTCTACCTGGGGATTTAAAAGAGAAAATGGATCCGTGGTTAGCACCGATCTATTCAAATCTTGAAATGATCTACGATAAAACTAAGATTGAAAAATTACTATCCGAAGATATTATAGAAATATTACCTTTTCCTTTCATGAGAGGAAGAACTTTAGTTAATGCTTGTGTTATTGTCGACGAGGCACAGAACGTAACTATGAGTCAAATGGAGATGGTTCTAGGAAGACTTGGTATTGGTTCTAAAATTATTATCTGTGGAGATACCTCTCAGATAGATTTAAAAAACAAAAAAGAATCCGGACTAGATTTCATGAATACTATTGCTGCTAGAATACCAGGAGTTAAAGTTATTTCATTAAAGAAAAATCACAGACATCCTATTGTTCCTGAGATCTTAGATGTTTATAAGGAATACACCACTTAAGGCATTCCTATGTCGAATTTAGATAATGGGGGAAACCCCATTTCTTTTCGATCATAGTATATTGATCTTTTTAAGAAATCGTCCGGATTAACTACATCTGGTGTTAAATCCCCTGCAAAAGGTTCTTTGTGATCTATGACTCTTATTTTACCATCATGAGTTACATCATATAGATTTCCGTTAGCATCTTGTAATTGACAACTTATGGTATAGAATCCTGGGCTTGTAAACGTCCATATAAAATAAGGGGTTTTTCTAATTTTTACAATTACCTCTCCGCTCTCAGTATCTGTTAATGTCCAAATATGATCTTTCTTACCTGGTATTAAAGAGTCTATAGGATTAATAAAAATTGTAGAAGCTAAAGGTATTTCAAATTCTTTTTCATAAAATCTATCCTCTTTCCATGACCATGAATGAGATCCTGTCCATGATTGGATAGCACCTATTTTAAGCCCGCTTCTAAATCTCTCTTTAGGTATTTTTCCTAGGAAAGCATCAAGACTTGTTCCGGGAGGTGATAGGACTAAATATGGTGAAAACTCTGCCTCACCCTCAAAATATCCCGTTAGATAAATATTTTCCTCTTTATCTAAGACAAGATCCGCTCCTTTATCATAATTTATACCACCTGCAGTAACTATATCTACAATAGTACCATCCTTATTGAATTTAGTTAAATAGATATCTTCTCCGCCTCTAGAATAAATTGTATCGGGTGAAAAATAAGCTGTACCTTCGAATGCTCCTGTTATATAAACATTCTCATCTGAATCACTCTCTATATCAAAAGCAAGAGTTCCAGAAACTCCTCCGCACATCTTAAGCCAAATTAATTTTCCAGTAGAGAGAAGCTTTAAGACAAACACATCAAATATACCACCGAAAGAAGTTATAGATGTATTTTCTATCTCCATTGTTCCGTCAAAAGATCCGGTAACTAATATATGTCCTTTCGGATCTACACATATTGAAGGGGAATTAAACGAAGTTGATGGAGTACCTGCAAAAGATTCACTCCAAATACACGTTCCATCTCCAGTGTTAAATTTACCAATAAACATATCTCCTGTACTAGCTGCATTTAATATTATAGGTCCAAGATCCAGTTGTCCGTCAAATATACCAGTTAAATATAAATATCCATCTTTTAGTACTGCTAATTCATTAGCTTGTGAAGCATCTATTGAACTTAGTTTTTTAGCCCAGATAAATGTAAGGGTCGAATCCAATTTTGCAAGATATCCCACACCTTGAGTAGGTGAATCTAATACTATATCTCCTAATGTGAGTGTTCCTTCAAATGATCCACATATAAATAAATTCTCATATTGATCTACTTTAATGTCTCCTATAAATTGATCAGGTGTAACCGGTAGATTTATAGCGTTTAGCAATACACCATCACTATTGTATTTATTAATTTCTATAAATCCGGTTACTGAATTATCACTTACTACATAAATATTTGAATATGTGTCGGTTATAACAGATCTAGCATAAATAGGACCTTGTAAAACTGTTGAAGTTATAGCTCTTGCCCATTGTAAAACCCCGCCCTTGTTATATTTAGCTATATAAACTCCTTGTTCTGCTGTTGTTAAATATATGTCCTGAGTTCCAACGTTATTAACTTCTCCCATAAATATGGTTCCGTTAAAATCACCTATTGTAATAATATCACCTTCAAGATCCACTGTGACTTTAATTCCTTGATCTGGACTGCTATTTCCTAATGTGATAACCCATTCAAAATTCTGAAATAAATCCCTAGATTTTTTCTGAGCTATTCTTTCTATCTGAGAGTTCCTCCAGTAGTTCTCGTATGTCGCTTTACCACTTATAATATCGCGTAGCGGAGCGTATAAGAAGACATTGTCCAGGTTCAAAGATGGAAACTGGTCTTTGATGTAATTAATGTTGTAGCGCTGCCCATTTGGCTTAGACCAAGAGTATCTGTCAACTGAAGGCATGATTGGTCTAGTGTAATCAGAATTGAGTGTTATATTATCAACTAAAGGACCTACTATAAAGTTAAATCCTAATTGAGAATATCCAATACCCCCGTCGTGAATATATTTAATCGAAGGAAGCGGCATTGATGAATCATAATAAACAAAATCCCATCCTTGTGTACCTGGTGATTTTGAAGTTGCATGTATATGTGGAATCACATAATCAATCTTAGCAATCTCTCCAAGATCAGTAACAAGTAATATATTCTTAGGATAAGTTGTCTCTCCATTTTTAATGGTCTTCCAAGGAGCAGAAAGAAGTGTTTTTCCTTGTAGCACATTGCAAGGGCTTATTAGTGTTGTTCCATCGTTTCTGTATAGCACTTTAGTGAAAAAATATCCGTCAAAGAAATATAATTCAGTGTTTCCTGGGGAAGTCGAAGGATCTATAGTAAACCATATATTAGAATTTCCGGTTTCCACTATATTACCAAATTTACCGATAGATATTTCAGGGTTAGTAGTATTATTCCACACTGCCCATCTAATATTATCCCAATAAACTAATCCGTCTGTTGTTCCTATCCATTTATGATTTAATGAATCAAGCTCTATTGAATAAATTGAATCAGAATAAATACCAGAATTTGTTGTGTCATAATTTTTAAATCCAACACCATTAAATCTAGAAAGTCCATTATCTGTTGCAATCCAAAGATACCATTTATTTATTCCGTAGTATTCTAATCTAAGGTCTCTTATATCACCAGAAGGAATATCCGAATTTGCTGTTGTGTAAAGATTCCAAGATTTAGCATGTGAATCATAAAATAAAAGTCCATCATAAGAAGGTGAAGAAACAGAAACAAATGCTGCAAAAATATCTCCAGTCTGTGGATTTATTTCTATTACCTTAATACTAGAATTTATAGGGGGACAAACGGGGTTTCCCCCATTGTCTACAAAATCTGTTACGGAATAAGCTTTACTAAGAGTAGGTTGAATGTCGTTTAGTTGTACTAAAGGAGTCATAGTATTATCTATACCTATCCATTTAATATCATTCCGATCTATTTTAATAGTATTAGTCTTTAATCCTAATCCAGGCATAACACTATTTGAAGAGTCATAGCTGGTAAAGTTTAATCCGTCGAATTTAACCACATCCTCACCAGTTACCCAAATATCCCCATCACCATCCCATCCGATCGAAGTAGGATATAAAGTAATAGGTGAATAAGTAGGGATACTATAAAAATCAGATTTTATATTCTTAGGACCCGGATTTGTACTAAGATCCGGTGATATTGGATTCTGATTTGGATAAAAATTATTAGGTAGTTCAGAGAATCCCCTAACTACATAATCAAATCTTTTTATATTATCGTCAATTGAATCATTAAGCTGACTTGCTGCTTCTGAAAGATCTAAATAATTATTAGATGGAGAATCAGCTTCTCCTAGAACAATGCCATTAGAATCTTCTGTGATTTTTATTCTATCGCCGTATTGTAAAGAGTATAAATTAAATCCGCCTAACCAATCATTATGGTAGTCTAGCATGTCCCAAGTATGAGCATAAGCTTTAGCAAATTCGAAATCTTCGAAAGTGTCCCATGCTAATTTCTTAGTCCCCCAATATTTCATTTCGGGCTTAGGTAAAGAACCAAAATTATAAGATAAGTATTCGTCTCTTTCGTTTAGTCCTCCGCTGAATAAAATATTAGATGCACTCGTAGTTATAGATCCGGTTGTTTGTAAAACTAATGCTTTACTATTCCATATACTTCCTGAATTATTTGGTGCCTGTAAAGTGAATGTTTTTTGTCCAGTATTTGTTACTGAATCAATTAAACTTGTAACTTTGTATTTAGGATTAAAAGGAGATGAATTTACAGTACTATAAACTAAGCTAGTAGTAGAATTTATATCTCCCTGGAATGAACAGCTGGCTATTTCCAAACCATCAGCAATAAGCTTAACTGTACCACTTCCATAAACATTACCTCCCGTTATAGGTGTTATAACTACCTGAGGTATTTCAAAAGTATTATTAGTTAAAACTGTTATTGGAAAAATACCATAAGACGCGCCAACCGAATTGTAAATCCAAACAGTTTCACCTGACGTTAATCCGTGATTCGACGTGGTTGTTACCACAGCAAGAGAATATCCACCACCAACAGCTACGCTAGCTATAGTAGATATTGAAGTACTTGTTACCCCCATATCAAAAGTTACCGTTGATCTTACCTCTGGTAGATGTGTAAGAACCTCACATGTTTGTCCCTCCTCGTAGTTATTAGAATACTCTGGGAAATTCTGAATGTAATCTGATATATTTTTTACAGTATCAGTGTTCTCAACAGGGAATAGCCACTGGGATGGGTAGCTGTCCCATTTTAATATTGTGTTATCCCAATCGTATGTTTCAGATTCTCTAAATCTTGTAATGGTATTTAATTCTATCTCTCTTTTAGATACATTAATTACGCTTTTCTTTATACCAAGCGATATTGAATTTAACGTGTCCCAAACTCTACACTGAACATTATAAATACCGCTATATGGTAAGAAGTGGGGTAACGTATCTAACTCCGGTAGCTGTCCTCTAATTTGGAAATAATAAGGTCTATCATCATCTTTAGAAATAGTCCATTCTATTTCATAGAAGTCTAAATAAGGTAATCTGTCCCAAGAATAGAATCCTCCAGAATGTATATAGTTTTCAAAATACTCAAAAGTATAAGGATTGAAGGTTATATTAGTTGGAGTTACATTCCAATTAGAATAAGATCCAGACCCTCTAGTGTTTATTACTTGTATAAATAAATCACCAGTAGAAGTATTGTAATCACCATCACTAGAATATCCTAGTAATAAATTTCCAGGTGAATTTACAGATTCAGCCCTAATGAATAGAACTTGAGGAGTAGCTGTATCGAACCAATTATTACCAGATCCTATGTTAATAGTTATACCCTGAGGGAATGAATTACTCAAAGTTATTGTATTGGTACTATTAACAGTTTGAAGCGTAGCTCCTGGGTTGTTCTGTGTGGTACTAGTGTAACTTGCTATATCTAAACTTGTAGTAGTTATAGTGGTATCTAAAGAATTCCAGCCTCCAGAAACTTCATCCCACGCTAAATCAAAAGTGTTATCCTTAATTATTACTGGAAATCCCGCAGGGAATACATAATCACTTCCGTCAGAGAAAAGTTTATAACCAGGATAATCATAATCACCGTCGCCTAAGAATTTAGGAAGAACCCCGTTTTTAACCTCGCTATAAAAATTATTAATACCTTTCTCTAAATCTGGTATAGAAGAAATAGGATATTCCTGAAAATATGAATATGGATCTACTGTATTACCCAGAAAACTTATACCTAGTTCTGTTCCATTAATATTAGGATATAAAAGTCCGCTCTGGTTTGGTTTAGTATAAAAAGGTCTTAAATCCTCAATGTATCCATTTTCAGGAGAAACTGTAAAGTCTACCTCTATTCCAGATTTAATTTCATCTATACCTAGCTGATCAACCCATCCCCTAGTTTTGTAAATATTAAAGTAAATTCCTTCACCTGTTATATCTACTATTCTTGCATTTAAAGGTAAATAATCTCTCTTAAGTCTTTCTTTTAATCCAAATAGTTTTATAAGTACTTCCTCTGGACTAAATGCAAAAGCATCTTCTACTATAGGATATCCGTATTTATCCTCATCCTGTCCTTCGACTTCTCTATTTATATCATAGAATAAACCAAATAGAGCAGTTTTCTTGTACGATTTAGAAGGAAATATTTCCTCAAATTGTTTCTTTAATCCAAAAGTACCATCACTCTTTTTACCGTATACCTCAACTTGTTTAAATTTACCTTCATTCTCATCCTTTAATAAACTACTTATTAATTGTAAAGAATTCTGCCCCTCTAAATTAGTTTTACCTAACTGATTTAATATTTTACTATTCTGTTGTAGTGGGGTTAATACATCCGCACTGTCAACGTGAACATTCAGCCAATACTCTTTAATTCTAAGATCATAATACCCAAAGAACTTAATTGCATTAAACAAAGATTTATACGATCCTAAATAAGGGAATATACTTTCTCCTGTTAATAATAGTTCTTTCCTCTTATTGTTTATTATTTCGTAATTCGGTAATTCCTCTTTGATGTCAGTTTCTCTAACTATAAAAGAATCAGAAACATTGAAAGATCTTCCGAAGTTGTCTAATAGCACAGATAGTCTACTGTCCTCACCTTCAACCTCACCATGAAAATTAACTTTCAATATAGTTACAGGATTATTAGAATCACTGTAATCCTCGAATATTAAAGTCCTGTCGTATATTCCTTCGCTCTCCGAATTTAAAGCAATGTTTATTTGCATCGAAGATGAATTGATATCTGATGTTACTACTAATCCAGAAGGGGAAGCTATAGCATCACCAGGAACAACCTCTGGATAAAATTCAACATTAGTTGCTTTAACTAAAACTGGAGCATCTAAATTTGAATCTATACCCAATTCATAGGTATAAATAATGGATGATACATCAGTTTTACCATCAAAGCTAGACTCCCATCTAGTTCTCCAAACAGGAGATCCTGGACTAATTCCATCTGCATGTGGAAATCCGTATTTTAATTCAGATAGATTATTTAAAAATTTCTCTATCACAAATATGTTTTCAACTTCAAAAAGCTTCTCTGAAACTATAGGAAAAAGAACTGATCCTTCCCAATAATCACCATTCCATTCAAAATTGTATTGGTCTCCTTTTTTATCGAAAAATAAAAGGTTTTGAGTAGTCATCTTATCTTACGTACTTATTATTTTTTGGTACTGTATAATTAATGTAATTCTTAATATACTTAGTGGTTTCAAATAATTGATAAACCACTCTTTCTATACTAGCTAAGATATCTATCCTGTTAGCATCACCTTGCATAACTTGATTAGAAAGGGTCTTTTCAAAAATCTTACCCTCATAATCAAATCCCTTGTTAGATCTTATATCATTCTGGGATTGTATAAATTCGTACCAACTCTTTTTATCTTCCATCTTAATTTCCTGTTTTTAACGAACTTTTTAATATGTTATTAACCTTAGTATTATAAGTAACAGGTACAATAGCTCTAACATCAATATTAACAGATGATAGTGTATTCATACCAGATCCGTAATCATAATAGATACCGTTTCTATCTTCCCATCCACCTGATATAACTACTATCTCGTCATTTTTCATAATTATATCACCAAATTCATCGAATCCTATTTCTGGAGAATTAACATTTTGAGCTTTAGCTGCTTCGTTTTCTTCACCAACAAAATACAAAGAAACCGAATCTATTCCTGTTATCCCTTCTACAGCAGCGATCAAATCTGATCTAGGGATCTTATCTCTTCTTCTAATATTTAAAAAGTAATCACTAAGAATGCTAACGATTTGACTCTTAATTGTATCAGGATCGTTTCCTTCAAAAATAGTAATAGCGATGTTAACTACATATCTTGTTAGTACTGGGTCTAATATTTTAACAACAGTAGTAACTATCTTCTGCCCACTCTCGTCTAACAATTGATAGATTCTAGCCCTTTGTGATTGAGTTAGTTTAAATCTAGAAAGAGGAACATCAAAATATGTTTCGTTACTTTTTAGTGTTAATTGAATATCTGGTACAAGGATTAAATAAATGATATTGTCATCGTCAAGATATTGATCATCGAATGTTGTGAATGCCTCTATTATAGAGAATTGTCCAAACTTTTCAAAGAATGTAATATAGTTAGTTGGATTAGCAAGAACAAAACTTCTTGAAGTTTTAGGAGCTATAAGTCTAGTTAAATCTACAGATTCTTGGTTTGCACCTAATTGAGGAGCAATAGAGCAAGAAACTTTTAGTACGTCCTGTAAAGTAACACTAGATCCAAATAGATCAGTTCCGTCTGCGTCAAATCTAAAAATAGCCTGACTTGCATCTTCAACTAATACGTTTCCAGATGATCCTGTGCATTCTAAATAATTAACTTCGATAACTGATCCAGCTGAAGGGGGTCTACCAAAATCTATAGTTCCAAAGAAAATATCTATACCCGAAGATAAAGAAGATTTAACAATAAATCCTTTTGCATTCCTAGGTATATCGTATAATGATTCGTATTTATTCCACGATTCACCGTTCACTTTAACATTAACTTCAAAGTTTTCTATACTTGAAGTACCCCTGGCAGATACATTATAACTTTGTAATTTTAGTCCAGTCCCTGTATATTGATTGGTATTTATTGTTCCTTCTACGATAGAAGCTATAAGTTTAGATGTTGGATCTAAGTTTAATCTTGTGTATTCCTGTGCTAACTTTAATAAGTAAGTCTTACCATTGTTTATACATTTTAACTGTGAATTATTTGGTACTAAAACTGCGCTTCCTCCTACGTTTTCGAACCCTTTTCCGTTCCACATGATAACTACTTCTCCCTTTGAAGCTATCGCTCTAGTTGGATTATGACCAGCTAAAGCTGCTAATCCGTATATAGATGATTCTCTAGATGCAGTGTTAATATTTAACTCAGTAATCGAATCCTCTATAAAGAAAAGAATAAACTGTGATAAGTTATCAAGAACAAATATAATCTGTCCCCAAACGGAAGCTACAGTAAAAAGCTGATCCGACATTCCATATCTTGCCTGTATAAGGTCAAAAGTTTGACTTAAAAGATCAGATATTTTGGCTTTGTTTTTTTTTAATAAATCCATCTTAAATTATTTTAATACCAAGTATAGGATTACCTCTAATTGCAAAATCAATTACACAAGCATCTCTTGTTTCTCCTTTAAAAAATCCGATTTTAAAATCAACATCAAATTTTCCAGAAGAAAGAGGAACATATGTAAGTAAGTGTAATCTTATAGCTCTTTCTAATGTGCTCTGATCAACATTAAAATCAAAAAGTAATCCTTCCAGATCTATACCAAAATATGGATCTCCTAAAATCTCACCTGGTCTAGTCATCATACACTGTTTAATCATACCAATTAGAATTTCAACATCATCATCGGTGTGAAGTAAACCCACTTTGTAATTTGGGTCGTCTGGATTTCTTGGATAAATTTCTGAAAATCTTGCCATCTTAGATCTATATATTCCTTGTTAGAATAAAGAGAATAAAGCAAGAAATTAGTTCCACTGTAAGAAATAGCTGGGAGTGTTTTCGTCTTTTATCATTTGTATGATCTCTCCCTTCTCTGTAGTTCCCATAGTTTGTATATTGTTATAGTTTACACGAACACCACCAGGGAGATTATATTCAAATGTACCAAGTAAACGTCCAATATTAATCTTAGCTTCTGCAAGACAATATCTTACGAATAGTTCATCATCGTATAGATTTTCTTCAGGGATAGCAATACAACCTCTAACACCAACATCTATACCTGTGTAAAGTGTCTGGGAAGTTCCGCCATCAGTTCTATTAGTTCTTGCTGGGTCTCTACCAAGAATAGTTAATTTTTTAGTATTCTTATTATAATTAAAGGCAAAACTTTCTAACAAATAAGCTTTAGCTAAATCAAAGAATGAATAGAGAACCGTTCTATAAACAAGGTTATCTCCAGCAAAAGGGGAAAGCATAAGCTCCGATCCTAATAATTTAGATTCACCAAAGTCCTTGTCTGGTGTACCTGTAAGACCTGACCCGTTTACCTCTCTAACATCATAAACAGATACCACACAAGGGGGAAGCTGTATTTGTCTTGTTGCTCTGAAAGCGGGTGCAGAAAATAGCTCCCTACCTAAAACAAATATTCTATCCTCCACAGCATATTGATAGTTATCATAAAAATAAGCCCTAGCCCTTTTGATGATCCTTTTTATCTCCTGGTCGTTAAGATTGTAAGGTAGCGAACAAGAGTGAGAGATTTCGTCTTTTACCTCTTGAATTAGATCTGCTTCTGTCATTACCGTTAATTATTTGGTTTGAAGTTTACACCAGGGATTCCTGATGGCTTACTATTATTGTTACTGAACTTAATAGGACTGGTTAAAGCATCTGATTCATTTCTATTAGGGAATTTTAATTTCTTAGAACTTCCTTTCATTTTTTTATCATCCTCAGGGTCTTTTACTACTTCTGTTTCTGGTGATAGAGTAGCTAACTTACCAATAAATCCTGATCTAATAATACCTCCATAAACTTCGCAGTTTATTTCTTTGTCCTTATTGTCTATATAGCTATCATGTACAAAGTTACTGAACATTACATCAGAGTACATTATTTTAGATCGGTAAATCTCGTTATTAGTAAGTAAATCACATTCTTCTAAAGTGCTATCATTGATCTTACAGTTAAACAATCTACAATTAAACAAGTTACCTGCAATTTCACTTTCTAGAATATCGTAATCTTTTAAAAGATATGCTTTAGAAGTTTTAATCTCTTTTAACTGAAATTTACCTAGATTGCTATCATAATTAACTAATCCCTCCTTGATGTTATTCTCAACTATCAAATCGTAAAGAACTTCTCTAATGTTTAAAAAGAAAGATCTAAGAATCTGTGGGTCAGACCTCATATCAATCATAATATTCATATGTGGATAGTTTTTCTGAAAAGCTTCAGGAGTAACAAAGGTTGAGGAGTTTTTATAGATCTCTCCTAAAAACATCTTTAGGATCTTTAGATCATTATCAGAGAATCCGTCATTTGTTTTTAACGACTGTACTGTATAAGTTATTATATAATCAATAACTTCTTTGATTGAGCTATATCTTTTCTGATAATCTGATCCTCCTAAATATCTAACTTCAAAATAACCTTCAGGCAATTTTAAGAAGTTTATTCCCATATTTTTTTCTAACGGTACTTCAAATAGATTCTTATCTATAAAAGAAATATTTGAGGGATCTACAAACTTATTAGAAGGAAGTATTCTTTTTATAGATTTAGCATAAAGAGAGCTAGCTCTATCTGGAAATCTTTTATATACAACATTCTCATCAAACCCTAGAATGAACTTAAGTATATTAAGCTGTGAAACAGGAGGCACATCGGGAAAAATAGACGTGTCTATACTAACACCGAACTGGAAAGCACACTTTTTATCTGTATATCCATTTAGATCTATCCATCTTAATGTTTTAATTAAAATAGTAATTGCCTCAAAATAAGGAAGAGGACCCGTGATCATTTCGACCATCTTGGATCCTCCTGAGTAATCTGGTTCTAATTTAAAGATGTCCTTGGTAGGCTTAAAATTAGAATGGTATTTGTTAAAAAGAAGTATTTTCTTTCCTAGCTCCTTCCCTAATTCATCCGCTATCTCTGTTCTATTTAAGTTACTGAAGAACTCAAATTCAAATCCTAATTTTGCAGAGTAGAAAAAATCATTAGAAAGTAAATTAGCCAATTTATTTTTGCTCTATTAATTGTATTTTGAGGGAGGATAAATCCACTCTCGAGATTGAGCAATTAACCAATTGACCAACCTCATAATCTTTAATAGGGTTAACCAATCTCTCTTTTTCGATCAATCCAGATAAACCATTTTCAAGTTTAACGAATACACCGAATGTCTTTAACTTGGTAACCTCTCCTTTATATATTTGCAATTCAATATTTTCCCCTAAAGCTTCCGCTGAAGTATCTTTTAATTTTTGAATTGTTTGAAGTTTTTCATTAGGTTCAAGTAAAGAAAGTCCAACCCTGTGTGGATTTTTAATGTCAATTACATAGAATTCAATAGAATCACCAGATTTTAGTTCTGATAATTTCTCTCTATTGGAATCATCTATAGGAATTATACCAGTGAAAATATCGTCCCATTCAACAAAAACTCCATTTCCTGAAGCTCCTGTTACGTTTCCTTGATATTTACTAGAGAAAGAAAGAGCTTTAACTTCCCCGTCTATAATTTTCTTTAAATATTTTTTAAAGGAAACTACAAAGATATCTCTTTTAGAATCATATATTTCAACCATAACTGTCAATTGCTTTCCAACATAGTCTGCAAAATTCATAATTCTATTAGCAGCTGCTAAACTTCCAGGTAAGAAACATTCGATACCAGATAGATCCACCATGAATCCTCCGTTACAAACATTCTTAACTTTAACTTTAAATGCACAATCTTCTTCTTTAATAGATCTGTGTAATTCAGCTTTAAGTGCTTTCTCGTATCCTGCAGAAACAGAACCGTTAAATGCGCCAGAAAGATCTTTGTGTATAACAACATCCAGAATCTGTCCTGGTGTTATTTCTATAGAAGGATATCCAAGCTTTCTCATATGCTTTTCTTCCTTTCTAATATCTATAATAATGGTTTGACCGAAAGGGGTTTCTCCTAAAGCAACTCCTTTACTCGCATCAAAATCAGTAATCATAATTCTTTCCGAACTGTTTTCTTGTAAATCCTTTCCGAAAAAATTTCCAATCTGATCAGGAAAAGATTTATTGTAAATCGATTCAAGATCTTCTCTTTCCTCTGCAGTGTATTCAAAGCAGCTATAGTTTTTATTTTTCATTCTATTGAGGTTTGTATGTATTGTAGTATTAGTATGTATTAAAATTTCCAAGAAATTAATATTTTTTCACATTAAATGCCTTTTTTAGCTCTGTCTGTAATTCAGGTATAGGATAAGTAGGATCTGCAGCACCTAGGAAAAATTTATATAATCCAGAAACATCTGCAGCACTTCTTAAGAACTCATCTAAATACACCACGTAATAAGGGTTCTTAACACTCATTCTTCTCCATACAGGATGATCATCAGACATAGCTATAGGATTAATAATATTTAATAAATTTCTTCCGATCAGAACAGTTAAAGGCCAAGGTATTTTACTTAGTATATTTGCTGATATCTCTATAGTAGGTAATGTTATTTTATCGCTTAAAGGTGTTTTAGGAAGACTCTTAAAATATTTCCAAAAAAGACTATAAACTATTCTTGCAGGAGGGGGAGAACCCATACCAATTAGTGCTTGCTCTATTAAATCCGTAGGTCTAGCTGGAGGAAGAACAGGAATTTTAGTTAGTTCTAAAAAAGGAGGAATATTAGGGGACTCAGGATTAAGTACATCTCTAACTAAATTCCTTGCTATTTTTTGTATATCATTGGGATCAAGATTAGTAAATTTAGGTGAATTCACATCACTTATCTCTGGAAGTAGTTTTTCCAAAGCACCGCTATCTAAAAGTTCACCTATAGCGGTTTTTATGAATGATTTTATTTTAGATCCTGGTATAGTAACTTGTATTATACCTCCTGCTCCTGGTGTTTGTGTTATTTGGTCCTGTTTTACAGGAAACACTGTGGGAAGCTCAAATGCTGCTATAGCATTACCAAATCCTCCATTCAATGATTCTAGACAACATAAAGGTCCTTCTGGATGAGGATAGTTAGATATTAAAGGTTCCTCAAGATCTATAGGTCTCTCAGGATCAAAAGGTCCTCTTTTACTTAATCCTATCTTCTTAGAAACTAATTTTTTTAAATCCTTAACTCTGATTACTAACTCAGGGGATTCTCCAAAATATCTAACATACCTAGCAAAATCTTCCCTTGTGTATTCAATCTTAACCATGCCTTCCATAATTCTAAGATACATGGCAGTTAATACCGGATCACCCTTTCTTAAAAATCTTAGAGGGAAAGGAGCAGAATTTGTTAGCTTAACCGGAGGGAAAGCAAAGGTACCCTGTAGCTCACATTCTTCAGTTATAGAAAATGCGCCTTTTCTAATTTTTTTAAGTACAGAGAATTTATTTCCTCTTAATAGTATTTGTGTTATTATTAAAGAAGTTCCTCTTATTTCCAAAACAAGATTTCTGAATTCTTCATCAGTCATTAGTCTTGGATCTTTATCAGATTTTAAGAAAATCTTATTAGCATTAGACACATTAAAATTATCAAGGATATACTGAGGAGGTGTAGGTATTTTTAAAAGTTTAAGCACCTCTCTTATCTCATCTTTAAAATCTATAGTTCCTGAACATTTAATAGGAACAAAGCTTGCTTTCATCTCTTTTAGTATTCTAAGAGATTTTACAATACCTGGAATATCTATTTTAAGTTTATCTTTATCCTTAGGAAAATATACAGCTTTAGGATCAGGTATACCTTTATCGATATAATCCATAATAACCTGCTTAAGAGCATTTTTCCTGGATGTTATTAGATTTTTTAGCTCTTCTCTCTGTCCCTCTAAATCTGGCTTAGGAATATCAAGTAAAGCTTCCTTCTTTAGATAGTCCTTAGTTTCGTCGTCTATTTTTTTCTTAATCTCCAATTCTTTATCTTGTAACTGTCTCAATTGATCCAAATTACCAGGAGGAGGGACACTATCAAATATCTTAGTTAAATTCGACTGAAGATCCGCTAATATTCTTGCAGGTGAATCTAGATTATCTAGGCCAAATCCAGGAAGAGGAATTAATTTATCAGGAATACCGAAAGACAAAAGCTGCTTTATTTTTTCCATCGGATCCTTTAATTCAGGATCCGATTTTCTAGGTATAAACCTAGGTCCTCTTATTCCAGTAAGAAATAAAGAATTACCACCTACAAACTCTTTAAGATAAACTAGAGGTGTAGGCATAAATCCTCCTATTAACGGAATGAATATTACAAGAACACCAAGATTCAGAGGTAAAGGTATCACGATAGGATTTATTATAGTCCATATCATAGGAAGTGGTATTCTAATAAAAGGTTGAGCATCAATAGGGTTAGGAATAGGTATCGGTATAAAAGCTGGTGGAAGATAACCAACCGGCCAATATTTTAATCCTAATCTAATAGAAGGCCCTTGTGTTAAAAAGAAATCTGATTTTTCTATTGGGGGTAATCCGTTAGGATAAGGAAGAAGCCCAACTTTAGTAAGATCCTTTGAAAATTGTTTCCACCAACACTTCTGAAACATAGTAGGACAATCAGAACTTGGTGGAAGTGAAAGAAGATAATTGTCAGTCTTAAAATCAGATCCTGGTTCTCCACAACAAGAGGGAGGACAATTTTCAGGATCATTAGGACTTGTTTGTCCGCTAGAACATTTAATATCAGAAAACGATTTCTCTATATTTTCAGGCTTTAGTGATTCCTCTATTTCACTTCTTTTCTGAGCAGCATAAAGTATAATCTCCTCTATCTGTTCAATCTTTTTCTTTGTGTCAAAATAGTTTTCAAAAAGACGAACACCTATTTGTTCAGAAGGTGGCAACGTATTTCCTAATCCTTCCCCAGCTTTTCTAGCTTGTTCTTTTAAACTAGAAAGAGCAGGATCAATATATGTCTCTCTATTTAATTTATATTTAGCATCCCATTTTGGTTTAAAATTACCATAGAATTCGGTAAATACTGGTGTAGGTTCTCCCTCTGTATTAAAACTAGAAGGCCTTAGCTTAGCAGGATCTCTAGAATCATTATCGCCTCTTTCTTCAGCTGTAAAAAATAGCCAATTGGAAGAAGATTTTTCTATAAGATGTCCATATAAAATACCCCGATCTTCTACTATATCATTAATAATATTCTGCTTAGATTTGTTGGTATTTATAACAGAATCGATATAATCGTAGAATTTAGAAACGTCAGGCTGTCCGGTTTTAATATTATCTATAGTTAAATACTGATAGCTTTTTAAATAGGAAGGCGTAAAATTAATTAGTAACCCTCCAGAAGCATGCTCATTACCTATTTTTATCTTTTCTTGATCGGGTTCATTAACCTCTTCCAGAGGATCTGTTCCTGTTTGTTTAAGAGAGATTTTTCCTGTTTTTTTAACTTTCTTATAAGGTATAGGCATACCAAGATCACTCATAAAAGCAAGAGTAAATTTAAGTTCTCCCCGATCTTTATCAAATTTAGTATCCTTAAATCTGACAGAGAATTTTTTTAGATCTTGTAGAAATTGATAACCATAAGAATCATAAGTATAAGTTGGTAAAATAATGCTATCAAAAACCCTGGCATTCTTATCTTTCTGTGTCGATCCTTGACCATAGGGATCATTAAGATCAGTTGTGACTATTTTAAATCCAGCTTCGAGATCAGCAATTGTTATAGGAACTCCTTTCCTATCAATCAATGTTTGTAAAGTTGCCTCCTTTAAAGATTTTATTTCATCCCTTTCTTTTTTAAGTGATTCTATAAAATTCTCTTGTATTAGTATAGCTAATATTGATTCTTGATTTTTTCTAAAAGAATCTATACCCTCTTGGATAAAGTATGTTTGTGTTTCTGAATTATATGATACTGGGGATCTATTAGCATCGATGAGCAATGTGAAAATTTCAGAAAGTTCAGAATCTGTAAGATTAGATGAATTCTCAATATCTAAAACACTGAATTTAAATATGCTATCAGTTAAAAATGGATTATTTTCTAAAAATAATTTCTTATCATTGCTTAATATTTCCTCCTGTAATAATATCTCCGTAGATTTTGTTTCTTCTTGATCATTATATGTTAATATTTGTATAGCTAAATCAAGACTATTAGGATCACCACCAGAAGAAACTGGGACTCTAGCCCTCCATGTTTCAGCTAAGGTTCTCTGGTATTCCCAAATAACATCATAATGATAATGGATTTCATCTAGACTCTTCTCTATGTTCTGCCATCTAGAAAGCAGTTTACTGTCTTCGTCTATCTTTTTAGTTTTAGCTAATGCAGAATCCATACACGCTTGTATGGCATCCACATCAACAGGTGCTGGCTCAGGATCTGGTTCATCTGGGTTTAAACCTGAAAAATCATAGGCTGGAGGATCACAAAAGTCCCCTTGTATATCATCAAAAGATTCTTTAGTTGATATTGCATCTCCTGTTATAGGATCCTCGGGAATTCCAGTATCACAATCGGGATCTAATATAGGATCATCCCCGTCAGGAAAGAAATTTGAATCATATTCATCTATCCTTTCAGAATTTATATTCTCATCAACACCATCAAAATCACAAGGTTTTGCCCCTTGATTTTGTTTAGCTAGTATAGAATTAATATCTTCCAGAGCTTGCTTATTAGTTTTTTCTTCACCCCCTATTTTAACATGCACAATCTTTTTACCAGACATGATAAATTCAAGAGGAATCTTAAATCCTAATATATTAATTTCTCTTTTCTTTTTAGAACCAGAGTTTGAAGGCTTACCTACTAATAGAGGATCAATATTATCAAAAAGCTTTTCGTTTATTTTTTCAAATAAAGACTTATTGTTCTCTTTTAGGAAGTTAGCTATCCCCTCAGAAGGGAGCTTTTCGTTAGTTTTAAGCGACGATATTTTTGTTTTAATACCTAGATCTGAAGCACTAAAACTTCTTTGCTTTAATGCGCTAGAATTAAGAAGGGATCTATAGAGATTAGTGTCGCTAATTCTCACACTCTCTAGCAATATTCTACTATAAAGTTCATCACCTTCGAAATTACAAGATAGCTCCTCTATTTTTTTCATAGGTATAGGAGGAGGTCCTGGTTCTAGACTGTTAATTATAGAATTAACCTGTTCCTGACTTTTATCTAGTTCTGCATCAAAACCAGCCTCCGATTGCATATCAACATAAGGCTGGTTAATATCCTGCCCACCAGTAATAAGATTTATTATTTCGCTAGTACTAGTCTTACTAAAATCCTTAGCAAGTAATTGGTCTATTCTAGATTCTATGTTATTATTTCCAGCCATTCTTATCCTCCAGTTGTTCCAGCAGCTCCGGTTGTACCAGTAGCTCCAGTAGCAGGTAAAGAAACAGGGAAATTATTTTGTGCAGGTACTGCAGGAAGGTCCGGACTATTTTCTCTAGTAACTCTTACAGTTTGGCTAGTAGCTAACTGTTCGAAACTAGATGCTAAGGTTGAATTAACTCCCGGACTGGCTGGCATTTTACTGTCTACAGATATTGCTAATTTTTTAAGAAAGTCCCATAAAGGCTCCGCACAAACAGCAGAAAAAACTGGGGAGTGTCCAAGATTTGTTGTTTTACCATCCATCCAAACTTCCTCCGATGAATGTTTGATTCTTGTAACTGCAGTATTTTCTATTTCTTGATCCGCATATTTTGTTATCTTTCCTCCTTTCAACTCGATAGAAGAAGTATCGTCTGCATGGGTTATCAATATGGAATTGTCATTCCTTATTATTATTTTAGAATCCTTAAGATCTATTACCATTCCTTTCTCTACCGTGTAATACATCTTCAGTCTTTCTATACCATCATAAATTACGGAATGAGCACCGTCGTAGCTTGCTCTGATTTCGTCTATTAAATCGGGAGATAATTCCTGTACAGCTTTATATTCAGGACTGTAGAAATTACCATTATTGAACTGTACATGAACAACTGATCCTAATTTAGGAACTGACATTCTCCCAGAGCCTCCGTTTAATCCGTAGCTTTGTTCAAACCTTTGATGTGACCAAGGTAGATCCGTATCAGCAATCTCATCAAAAATACCAAACACTCTAATCTTAGCCCTTCCTCTGAATTCAGGGTCTTTATTATCAATCACAACACCTAAATAATGAGAAATCTCAATATTAGGTCTTTCTAGTTTATCTCTATTTACTAATCCCATTTAAGATTATACTATTTAATTATTAAGAGTTTTCATTACCATTTGTTGTAGGATATATCCTTCCTAAATTATTCTCCAAAGGAGGTCTTGATTCTGTGTATTCTCTTCCTTTTACATTTGGATAATTTCTTTCGTTTCCACCTAAATCACTCCCAGGTACTTTGCTATATAAGTCTTCATTTACATTTTCGTATATTCTACCAATACCGCCTAAGTCAGATCCGGGTACATTTTTGTATTCATCACCCTCTGCTGGTTTATATTCTCTAGTTGGTAATCCTAGATCTGATCCAGGATTAGTAGGATAGACATCACCTCCAGGAACCTCATACACTCTTCCTATAACTCCTAGGTCCGATCCCGGTACATTTTTAAATTCATCATCAGAATTGGTAGGATAAACTCGATCAGGTACACCTAAGTCAGATCCTGGGTTAGTAGGATAAACATCTAAATTTAAATCAGGATAAACTCTCGAAGGAACTCCTAAATCTGCTCCTGGTACGTTTCCGTAAGCATCGTCAGAGATAACAGGATATTGTCTATCAGGAACACCAAGATCTGTTCCTGGATTATTCTGATAAATGTCAAGATCTATAGTAGGATAAACTCTTCCAGGTACACCTAAATCTGATCCTGGATTATTAATATATTCATCAGTAGATACAGTAGGATATTGTCTATCAGGAGCACCTAAATCTGTTCCTGGGTTATTAGGATATGAGTCTTCGTTTAAGCTGTTAGATGATGCAGGAGGGTTAGTTAATGTGTTTCCTAAACTTCCATTAACTCCAGTGGATGATCCAGGATAGACATCCTCATTAAGAGTTGGGTATTGTCTTTCTCCAGGTCCTCCTAATCCTTGTCCCTGTGGCGTATTATCATCGAAGGGATTTGGTATTCCATTTTTCAATGTATTAACTAACGATTGTACGTTTCTAGTAGCTGCACCAACATTTAATCCACCAAGTCCATATATGTTTCCTAACAAAGCACCCTCCAGTATAGCAACACCTTGATTCTTAAGATCCGCTACAGTATTGTTTATAAAGTTAGAAGCCATTTGTGCAAATGCCTGTCCTGGATTTGCTGTACTAGATAAATCTACAGATGAAATACCAGTAGACCCAACATAGTCATAATTATTATAGTCATTAGTTGCTGATCCCCATACGTCAGAAAGAACCATTTGTTGGATATTATCATTTTTCTTGATAACATCAGAAAGCTGGTTGAATTGTATCTTGTAATCTTTAACTCTTCCTACATGTATCTTAAATTTGTTAGTTACTGCTTGTCCTCCTTTGTTATCAATAGAACTATAAGAAGGAAATGAATCATCAAAATCAAATTCACATTGATCGAATTGATAAACAAAAGCATAAGGTCCCATTGTATATGAACCGAACTTATCATTATAAGGACTATCAGTATTTGTACTTTTTTGTAATAATCCCTGCGTGTTATTTAATAATCCCGTTTGTGAATTAAAACTGTCTAAGAAGTTAGCTGCTTGAGCAACAGAAGGGATAGAAAAAGGATTAAGTATATCATTTATCCCGTAGCTAAGTTGTATATTTCTAACCTCCGTTACTACCATCCACATTCTAAACTTTCTTAAATTCTCAGGAAGCATTATTCTATGATAAGTATAATCATAAACTGCTTTTCTATAAAGTTCGGAAAGAGAGAAAATCCTCATATCTATAGATTCCATACATTCTATATTTAGAGTACCAGCTCTCATTGGTTTTCCTGCTGCTTTATGGAAGTTTTTAATATCAGTTTTAAGTAATTGATCCAGTCCTGATACACTCTGGAAATAATAAGGGCATTCAGTATTAATAAAGTTTAGGCCATTTCTAAAAGCGTCAAGCATTTGTTGTCTCTTTAAAGACCTCTGAGCTAAAAACTCTTGTGCTCCCATGTAAGCAACACCACCCCCGTTTATATTAAATGCACCGTGGTGATATCTCTCGTCGATTTTAAATTTAGATCCATAGAAAAAATCAATGTCGGATTTAAATCCGCTGTCACCTACACTTGCAAGTTGATCTATTTTTGCTATCTGATCTGGAGCTCCTTGTTTAGTAGGATCAATACTATTTTTTTGAGAAGCCCTAAAGTTTCCTATCTCATTAGCTTCTGCAGATAGATCTGTAGCAGTAGGCTTAAAGGGTCTAAATAAAGGGGAAGGAGCTAAAAATGTTTCCTGATCTATTAAAGATGTATTTCCTAGATCGAAAATAAATTTAAAATGTAAATAGGTTGGGTCTTCTTTTTTACCGTGCTTTGTACTCGAAATTCCTTTTAAGAATTTCTCTCTCTGAGAATCTATTTTTCTGTTTAGCGCATCTCCATTAGGAAGAACATTTTCTTTTAATCCTGATCCAAAGTCTGATATAAAATCTGCCATTTCTTAAAATTATTTCGAGAATATGTCACTCTTTATTCTTCCAACTTCTTGTTGTAAAATAGTTGAGGCATTCCCAACAAGATCGTTAAATCCTGCGTCTTCAACTTTAGAATCTAAAGTCCTTGGATCTGAAGCCAATCCAGGATTAAGAGCCCATTGTTTTTTACCTAAAAGCATAGTCTGATACATTCCTTCACTATTAGTATATTCTATTGTAAATCCTAATACAACATAATTTCCACAAAGAAAAGCGTTAGGTACTCTTTTGTCTGCAGGAGGAGCAATAGATGTTTTTTCACCCGAAGCAGGAGTATATTTAGAATCACCCGATGCAGTAGTACTTCCTTCATTCATAATGATAACAGGAAAAGTCTGTCCTCTATATAAGAATGGAGTCCATGCTTTATTTTTAACTTTTAACAGCATCTTATAGCTATCGTTTCTATTTAATATATTCTGGATCGAAGCTTGTTGGAAGTTTTCATGTACGTTTTCGAAATACAAAGTACCAACGTACGTTTTCTTTACTTCCTCTTTGTAAATATCCTCTCCTAATCTTCCTTTATTGATTGTATCTCTTGATCCTAAATCCTTATTAGTTACAGATTCTAAATTATACTCTACAAATTTGTTTTTAGGCTTATCTGATTTTAATTTATCATCATAAAATTGTATCTTTTGAAAATATCCTAAATCGTTATTAATCCTACCAGCATTTTGTTCCAATGCTAGATCTTTTATAAATAAAGGAGACTTACTAAATTCAGTAGAATTAGTTAATAACAAAGGAAACTCAACTTCCATAGTCTCTGCTCCTGGTTGTAAATCCCCACCCTCTTCTGCGCCATAAGCCATTCTCATGGTTTCTATTGTTCCGTTTTGCTCGTCAAATTGTTTTTTAAGATTAACAAGATTTATATTGTAATATTGATCAACCCAACAATCAAAGTAATCCTCCTCGCCAAGCCAAGCACCGTTAACTATCTGTTTGATTAATGTGTTGTAATCAACATTAGGCGATAGCCAATTCATAGAATCTGAAGTCTTAGCTTCGTTTGAAGCATAGCCTAGACCAAGGTCCTCTGCTATTTTTATTAAAGCATCTGCACTATTACCTTTAAAAACTTTACATATATCCTTGTATAACTTGGGTATTTTTACTTCCCCCATTATAGTATAATTTTGTATCTTACCGGTAGAAGGAGTATAATCAACGTAAGGACCATTATTAAAAGGTGAAAGAACCTCAGTAATATTAAAGTCCATTCTAATAGGCTTAAATAGTTCACCAAAAGGCCTAATATAGATAGAAACTATATCGCCGTCCTTAGGAAAAGATGTAAATAAAAATCTTTCGTCAACAGTTTGGAATCTAAATATTATCTTAGGTAAAAATCCAGTAAGATCTAATTTAAAATACGTTAATCCAGTAACTACTAAATTATTGATTCTGATAAGTGGCTCAGCCATACCAAAATACTTCTTCTGTACGTTGTTACCTTTTTGATCATTTAAGTTCTTGTCACCTTCTTGGCTTGAAGTATCAGCAACAGCTAGTTCGTCCAGTACTATGTCAGGATTTCTATATTGTAATATAGATTTTCTTAAATTGAATTCTACAGCCATTTATTATCTTTTAAAAATGTTTTTCTGAGCAAGCTTAGATTTAATATCAGTAACAGAAACGTTCTTTCTAACTTTAGCTCTACATTGACCTATATCTGGACCAAATATTAATCTTCCCCCCTCTACTAAAATTTGTTGTTGTCCCTCTTGTAGCATATTAGGGGGTAAAGGGGTTTCTGCAAGATTGGATATATTCTTAGAATTTAGATAGTTTAATCTTTCCTGACTTACTTGAGATATCTTCTCCTGTAATTCTTTTCTGAATGATTTAGCTTTTTGTCTTTGGTTAGTAGCTGTTTGTCCGCTGGTAAAAAGATCTTTTAGCATCTGATTCGTAGGAACCGCAAGTATTTCACCAGATTTAACACTAAGGGGATTCGATATATTATTTAGTTTTAGTAACGATCCTAAATATCTATGATCAGACTGATACGATATAGAAACAAGATCCGGTCTCATTTCAGTCTCATCAGTTACTATTGCAATACTTCTAAGATCATATCTAATTTGTTTAGTGTCCCAAGAGGGTGCAACTAGATCCAGGTATGTAATACCAGTATTAGGATTAGTCCTATAAGATTTAGCTTCTATAATATCAATTCCTAACATAATTATTGAGTTCTATTTGTTTCTGTTCCGGTCAATGTGCTACTTCCTTGAGTTACCACTTGATCTAAAGATGATAGTCTATTAACTTGGACACCGCTAGTATTAATCCAAGCTTGTGTGGATTCTCCGCTGGTTGTTAATTGACCTAAGTATAATCTTCCGTTACCCCTGTTAAACATAGATTCCCAATCACCTCTGTGTCTTTGTCTTCCTGGTGCAAGGGTAAACGATGCTTTAATCTCTGTAGGAAAATCATCCGGCCCTAATTCGTCATTAAAGTTTATTTTAACATTAGTGCATATTAGATTCCCTATCATTGCTATAGGATTCAATGGATTTCCCACAACTAAATGCCACTCACCTACTGGATATCCGCTTAACATAATAGGTTGATAGTAAACTTTCCTTAGAAAAGCATCACTAAGCATAACCGATATTGATCTATATAATTTAGAATCTTTTCCTAATGGCTTATTATCCGGGTCGTTTGCAAAATTTTTAATCTCAGTAACCATTTGGTTCATTTCTTCAGATACAGATTTCTCTGCAGCAAGTTGTCTTTCCACAGTAGATTTAGATAGCATCTTAGAAACTGTATCTCTTAAATATTGTATCGGATCAACAATAGACTTAGCATACCCAGCAGGTCCGCCAGGGAATCCTAATCCAGTATTAGTTTGAGATAATCTAAGCTCAGGAGATAAAAATTGCCCGTAATCAGTTCCTATCGAAAATAAGTTCGTCATTAAATCCAAGAAAAGAAGCTTAGAATTAACCTGGCCAACAGACGAGAGGGTATAATCGAAATTTATAGTAAATCCATCTGTACCACCGGAGAACCCTTGAGTTCTGTAATACATCTGGTTAACTGTATTAACATTAACGAATATCTTTTTAGATAAAGGTCCTTCACCACTTACTGCTTCGTCTAGTAAAGCTCTTTTCAGTCTGTTTTCACTTTTTTCGGGAGATAGTAAAGTACCTACTAATTTATCAATTCCGTCCACATCTAATCCAGAGGTACCGCTTTGTACAAAAGATTTTATCAAATCCCCATACGGTGAGTTCATTAAACCAGGGTCCCCAGTTTGCTCGTTTTTTACTGGATCCTGTGTACCCATTGTAAAATTTAATCCAGTAGATATACCTAATATAGCGGATAAGCTATTAGCTGTATCCCCCCCGAAGTAAGTAACTGCTTGAGCTACTGGTAGCGTGGTATTTTCGGTTCCAGTTAAATCCTGCATTCTTCCCAAATCAGGAACGTCTACCATATCGAACTTAACCTTTTTATCAGCACCAACTATAAAATCCCCTGCTTTTGAGTTAGGTATAACCCTAAGAGAATCTAGTGTTGGGTTTGCAAATCTTCTTAAAGTAAGCATCCTGTTGTTAGGAATTATACCATAATACTTACAAAATATGAAATCTTTAACATTATATAATTGTCCCCTATAAGGGCTTGCTGGATCTAGATATGCGGGTACCTTATTTGTAACTCTAGACGTTACGTCTATTATCATTTTTGCAGTGGGATTCCTAGACTCTATCGGAGTTATCTTAGAGATATTCTTAGTAGTTTCCGATTGATGGTATTTAACAGTCTCACCCGCATCTCCTTTACCTAAAACATAATAGGCAAATAAACCCCTATATACACCGTCAGAAGTTGCTGCATCATAAAAAAGACTCTTCGGAAGTGCCTGTAAATCACCTACTTCATACGTAGCAAACGTCTTATCACTAGGAAAAGAGTAGATGTTCGTAGCAAACCTTTGTATGTCGGTTACCGTAGTACCCCCAGAAGAAGCGTTACCAGAATTATTATTACCGTCAGTTGTGCCCATGTATTATATACCTCTACTTTTATTAGTCAGCTAAAACAATATCACAAAATTCGTGTTCGAAAATTTCTGATATTTTTAATTTTAGGAGATCGATAAAAGGATCAGTAGGGCTGTCATATATTATGACTAATTTACATCCCGTAGAAATTTTATTTTTAGAGCTTGTCATTTTTTTATGAAGCCACTCTTCAAATATATATTGACGTACTTCATTCATGCTATCCGGAGTTAAGCTGTTACTTTTAAACCACGAATTAACATCTATATGGCACACGTCATATTGTTCTAGATTAATATTTTTAATCTTGTCAACTTTAGAAACTATGAAAGATTGAAAATACACTAAATTATTTTTGGTCTTTATTTTTGTTTCTCTGCTCAGTTAGATTTCTAAGTCTTATTAGATTACCCATAGACTTGGCTCTATCTTTAGCCTCTTCTGTGTTCATGGATTTATTTTTACCAAATACTCCAATTTCTTTGGCAATTTTTCTTCTTTCTTTTCTATTCGGAAGGTTCATTTTCTTCTTGGTTTTTGTTAAACAAATCTTTAAATGTCTTAATAAATAATGTACTAACTAAAGAATCGTCAAGATCTAAAGCCTCGTCAACACTTATTAATTCAAATTTAGTGTCTTTCTCGTCCTTAGAACCATCTGTTGTTTTTTCCTCTGCTACCATTGATGTGATATTTACAGAAAAACAAGGATTAGAGTTCATTACCAATTTTGAGGTAAATAAGCTACCTAAGAATTTCCATCTTTTTAAATCGCTAATGTCAAATCCAGATTCCTCTTTAAGTTCTCTAACAGCAGTTTGGAATATATTATCATCGGAATCATCCTGAGATCCAGTGATCAATGTCTTAGCCATTCCACCAGGTCTTTGATCTAATACCTCAGATATAATGCCTATTTTATCAGGATAACCATTATCGTTTAAAGTATAGGGCATTATAATAACACCAGGATTGATTTGGCGAACAAATAAATGTCCATCAAGTTCAACTACCTCTCTATTCTTCGTCTTTTGTATTACTGTTTGTTCCACTTTTTCGTTGAGCTCCATTTCCTTTATATATATCTTTTATATTTATTCTCAAACTGTCCTTGATTACTTCAATGTCTAGATCCCTAACTACAAATTCTATTATTTCATCTTCTGCATCATCAAATGATGAGGATAAAACATTATAAAGATTCTTTGTTGGTAAATTCAATTTTAAGTTTATGCTCACCTCTACCCAATTCGGTTTTTGCTTTTGTAAAAGAGAAACTATAGGATTATCTGCCATTTTATTTTTTGGCTGATTATCAGAAACCATAACATTTCTAACAGGAGAGCTTTGTTGGATATTATCCAAATGAGAAGGCAATTGATTAACGATAGACGAAGGATCAACCTGTAGCATATAATCGTTCATTAGGTCGTAGTTTATTCTACTACCACCTTTAAAATTTATCCATATGATACCACTTGTTGGATCTTTAAATAAATTTTCATATTCACAAACTTGTCCGTCGTTATCTCCCTTAGTCCATTTATAAAGGAAAGGGGATAATTCCTTATCTAGAATCTCTATATCGATTTCTTCTACGTTTTCCATCTTATTTTTTTTTCTTGTTATTTTTTTTAGGAGATTCCACATCTTCTGTAATTTTTATTTCAGTAAATCCCTCGTTTTTTAGTGAAGTAATCCAAGAAGGTAAATCTTTTTCTATAATCCATGTGTCTTCGTATCTTGTACTTCCTATACTATTAACAATCAATATATTATCCATCGCTGGACTATCATGCCTGGATATCTCTATAGATGATTTACCTTTGCTTTTATTTAAAACCAGTTTAAACCCTTTAGAAATGTCCATGGTATAATTTATAGTGTTTTAAATGGAATAATTTCAATTAACATTTAAAACTTCAACCGGATATAATTCTAAGAATTCATCCGGTGTAATTATATCAAGTACTGTGTTCCTATTAGAATCAAAGAAATCCCAGCTAATTGCATCATTAGGGAAAACGTTTATACTTTCACTAAGATCTTTAGTTAGTATTCCAACTCCCCAGTCGCTATCTACTGTTCTTAGTTTAACATTATTGTTATATAGTCTCAATTTAATTAAAGAAAGATATACTGTTCCATTCCATTCACCGTTTGCTGGAGGACCAAAATTAGGCTTAGTATCAGCATGAAATGATGTAGGAGGATTGCAATCATGTAGAAGTATTGTTCCACCTTCCTTAAGATGTTTTAGTGAATTCTCTATATCAACGTCAACCTGAAAATCTAAATGTAATCCATCAATAAAAATCACATCAAATTTAGTATCTTCAGTGATAGAACTAAAGAAATCGTCAGATGTCATTATATGGGTAGTGTCAGAACTAACTGGATTAGGATCTACGCCTGTTTTATTTTTACAGCATATCTCCTTAAAACATTTACCATCTCTTACACCTATCTCAAGGTAATCACTGTATCCTTTAGACTCTATTACCCTGTTAATTATTTCGTATCTTTTCATTTTATTTTATTTTTCCATTTTTCAATAAATATAGGTTGAGATCCCATAGTCATTTCATGCATTTGATTAGAATCAGTAACTACCCTTTCGGTTGTTTTTCCTATGTTTTTATCATGATGTACAACAACTGAATCTGTTACAAGAATATGTGAAAGCCCGTGGTACTGAAGTTCCATAGCATAATCATTATCGCAAAACCAATGATGGAATCTTTCGTCAAGATCTCCAATTATTTCATAAATATCCCTCTTCTGTACTATACACCATCCTGAGATTTCTTTCCTTATGTTGTATCCCATGTAATATCCTGTATTTTCAAATATTCCATACATGGTCTGTGTTCTAGGACATATAGGAGAAAAAGATAAGGTGTCTTGATTTTCTATAGATGCTTTGAGAATATTGGTAAACCATCCATTAGTAAACTCAAGATCATTGTTACATAAAGCAACCCATTGAGAGTTTTCTTTTTTTCTTCCAAAATTTAAGAATTTGTGATATCCGTAAGGAAGTGGAGCTTCGTATGTTTTTACATTTTCTGCAATATATTCCCATTTAACTCCAGGTTCAGATTCAACTACTATAATATTAAAATTATCAACCACATTTTCCTCAGAAAGCAATATTGAGAATATGCAATTTTTTGTAAGGGATTTACAATAGTCATCTTTAGCATAACTTATTATTACAATATCAAGTAATTTATTCTGCATCATATATTTTTCTTGCTTTTTTTATTACACCTTCAAATAATCCTAATCGTAGCATATTCTCAGAATCAGATGGAGATAATTCAGGATAAGGATGTGTTTCAATAAATAACCCGTCAGCTCCCATAACTGCAGCAAATTTAACCATATCCTCCACCATATCTCCTCTCCCTTCAGTCTTACCACTTGGTCCATTAGGTCTTTGTAGACTATGTGTACAATCCATTATTATTACAGATCTTTCACAAGATTTTTTTAACCTGCTTATTGAAGTTGCATCAACAATTAAATCATTATACCCAAAGCTATTTCCTCTTTCCCCTATGATTAAAACAGATCCTCCAGCTTTATAAAATTTATCTTCTATGAATTTACATGATTCAGGGGAAAGGAATTGTCCTTTTTTAACCAACGTGGGTTTACCGGTTCTAGCACAAGCTTCTATGAGATCTGTTTGTCTACAAAGAAAAGCAGGAACCTGTAAAATATCTACAACAGAAGCTACCTTTTCAACTTGTGAAACATCATGTACGTCTGTAATAACACCGATTTCAAGCCTCTCTTTTATATTTTTAAGTATTTCTAATCCTTTATCTATACCTATGCCTCTAAAGCCGTCATAAGACGTTCTATTTGCTTTATCAAAACTAGCTTTGAATACTGGATAAAAATTATAAAGTCCAGCGCATCTTTTTACTTCGATAGCAATCTCGTAGCAAGTATCCCATGATTGAATAACACAAGGACCCGCTATTAATATTTTATTTTTTTGATTTCTCTCCAAGATATCCAGCATGATGTAACTTTGAGTATTTTTGTTTAGTAAATTCTTTGCTTGTCATTAATCCAACTACTATAAGATCACATACAACAGACATACAAGTGGTTGAAGTTGTTGGGGTTAGTCCTAATGGACATATCTCTTCTACCTCACCAAATTCAATATAGTCTGCGCATCTTAGATCTAAATGAGTATTACTTTTCCCTACAACACCAAAGATGATATTTCCGTATTCTAATAAATGAACAAGTTCAATCAGTTCTATAACTTCTCTAGTTTTTCCAGAGTTGCTAAAAACTATAATTATATCATCCGGCATTATCATACCAAGATCACCGTGTTGAGCTTCTGCAGGGTGTATAAAAAAAGAGGGTGTTCCTGTAGAGCAGAGAGTAGTTGCAAATGTGTGTGCAATTTGTCCTGCTTTACCCATTCCAGATGTTATGATTCTTCCACCTTTTAAATCTGAATTTATTCTTGTTACAATATCTCCAATTCTTTGTGTGGGGATCTTTCTTAAGTATTCTATCTCTTTTTCGATGAGCGATTTATAATCCATTCATACATGGTTTAAGGGTTTAACGACTTGATTTTGTTCCTTGTAATACGTCAATCCAATGATCACACATTTCATGTAACATTTCTGTAAAAGTATATGTTGGCTTCCATCCTAATTCTTCCCTAATTTTAGTAGAATCTCCTCTTAAATAAGGAAGTTCCTCTGGCCTTAAAAATTTAGGGTTTTGTACAATGTAATTGGTGTAATCTAATTGCAAATAGGAAAAGACAACCTCACACATATCTCTAACACTATGTGTCTCCATTGTCGACACAACAAAATCATCAGCTTGATTATGGTTAATTATCTGGTGCATAGCCTTCACATAATCTTTGGAATGACCCCAGTCTCTATATGAATCCATATTACCCATTTCTAATTTGTTGGCTAAACCTAGTTTAATCTCACAAGCACCTTTTACAACCTTATTTGTTACAAAATTAGATCCTCTCCTAGGAGACTCGTGATTGAAAAGAATACCATTGCAAGCATGAAGACCGTATGCTCTTCTGTAATGTCTAACTATATTATAACCAAAAACTTTACTACATCCATAAGGTGATACAGGATTCATCGGTGTACTTTCTCTTTGAAAATTATCATCATCAACAGATAGACCAAACATTTCAGAAGAACTAGCTTGATAGAACTTAGCATTAGGTGTTATTCTCTTATATGCTTCCAACATATTAATAACACCTATAGAGTTAGTCTGAACCGTATACTGTGGAACATCAAAGCTAATCCTAACATGGCTTTGCGCACCTATATTATAGATTTCATCCGGCTTGATGTCGGTTAATAATTTCTCTATCGATGTCTGGTCAGTAAGATCCCCGTAATGTGTAAAAAGATTCGGGTTATCTAATACTGAATCTAATCTGGCAGATTGGTTTTCTGAAGTTGAATTTCTTCTAATCATCCCGTGAACTTCATAGTCTAGAGATAGGAGATATTCCGATAAATAACTTCCGTCTTGTCCATTTATTCCAGTAATAAAAGCTTTTTTTCTCATTAATTTTCTTATTTAAAAACTCTGCTCAAGAGAACATCATTTTATTTTATACCCCAGAATTTTTAAAAAATTTCATCTGTGTAAGATCTGGCCAATCCGTATAAACCCATTTTCTCGGTTCTGTTTCTATTGCTTTATCAAGTTTAGATAATCCAATTTCAGCAGACTCAGGAGTCATGTAATAATGATATCCTATAGTATCAATATCCTGATCTCTCCAAGGTATATTTGGTATTCTACCATCATAACTCATTTTCTTTAAAGTATTATAGTCATCCTCGTTGTCACAAAGGATCATACCACCTCTTCCTATACTTAAATGTTTTTGATATTGAAAACTTAAACACATAAAGGTATTATGAAGATATGAGTCTTTTTTCCAAAGTACTGCTGCATCGATTATTCTTTTATCCCCGTAATTTAGAGTGTAATGATCTTCCCATTCTTCGTCTCTCCACTGTCTTTCTAATCCCATTTTTTCAGCTAAAAAAGGGACGGAGAGGTAAGTTCTATTTGGGACATTTATTCTTTTTTCCCCCGTATATCTTAGACATAACTCTATACCATGTGTACAGCTGTCTACTGCAATACCGTAAGGCGCTCCAAAAAATTCAGCTACCTTTTTTTCAAATATATCTACTGATTCAAATCCCATAATTAATTTATTTGTCAATCTCATTTAGAGATATTCTATTATCATCTATATCATAACTTTTGATGATACTTATATAATTTTCATTATCTATATCATCTATAAATAAACCACCAGTAAAACTCTCGGGATCTATATTTAAAGACCATATATCATAATATTCACCAGATACATTTTTTATATAAAATCTCTCCCCGTAATTAATTCCTATAAAACACACTCTAAAATTTTTCATTCCGTGTACTTCTATTAGGGATCTTACTATTTCTTCACAGTCATCTACAGTTATAGAATTTTCCCATTTATTAAAGGAGTAATTGAAAAGAGTTGGATATCTGCTAAGTTTTTTAAACCTTTCCTTGCATTTTAAAAAATGACGGTAATCCTTCTTATTGTTTAGATCATGATGTGGAAATATAGCCCCGTGAACATCAGTGATATCTGGGTCATAAAATTTATTAGTAGTCCTAATCGATGTTTCTAGTTTTTCTCCTGTTTCAGGATCTGTAGTCATCTGCTCACAACAAATGTTAATATTATTATCAGGTTTTAGGATTTCGGTAAAATCATCATTAAGAATATGGATAAGATTACTAACCTTTAATGTGTTCATGAAATCAAAAAATCCGGAAAATTCCCTATAATTATAGTATTTCAAAACATCTGAGTTTTGACATCTACTACCTAAACTATGTATAGTTTTGAATTTCATATTTCTATTTTACTCCGAGTACTTTCTTAACATTTAAAACCATCGTCTCTTCCATGTTTTTATAATTTAATGAAAGATTATAGTTTTCTTCTATCACATCACGAAGTGAATCGTACGTGTTTTCGTTTATGTTATTACAAACATCTATAATTTCAGAAACACTATTAACTAAAAATATACCATCAATATTAAAGAAATCGCCAACATTGGAAGGGCCATAGTAAATAGGTATTGTCCTTGTATGAAAACAGTCTATTAATTTTTCAGAAAAAGCATTTTTTAACCTATTAGTGTTCTCTATTGCAATATGAAACTGGCTATCGAACATAGGTGTTTTAAGATCTTTAAGAACTAGATGTTCGTCATAATTAACCCCAGCAATAGGGGAACTACTACTTAAATAGAATTTTTTATCCATTAGTATCTCATCTCTTCTCGTGAATAGTTCCCATCTCACACTATATCCCTCTAATCCCGGAAGATATACAGACAGGTGTTTATTACCAAAAACTGAAGACACGTTAAATTCTTTTTTTTCTGGCTTATAGTCACGAACCCACGTAGTAGGTGTTACAGAGACAATCGAATTATCAAAAGAATCTAATATATCCTGGTGGTAAGTAAGTATGTAATTATAGCAATCCTTGTGTTTGTGGAAATAGCTTATCATACTATTCTTTAAGCTATCAAATGGCTCGAGTATAGCAATAAATCTAAAGACCCCCTGCCCTACTGGATCCTTAGGCATTAGATCCACATGGATTTCAACTGTAGATTCATAGTCTATTTCACCAGCATTAGCAAAATCACCTTGAATCCATCCGGGAGGTAGATATAAAAGGATATTACTCATTGTCTAAGTAGGTCTTTATATTGTTATTATCGTTACACCATTTTTCAGCATATCTTCCTTCTAATGGGCGAGAAAACATAGGATGATAATGTTTATTACATCCTTTGAAAAAATAGTGACTAGCCTGTGTTAATCTCGTCTTATCTAAATCTGTAATACCTTCCACGTTACATCCCCCATGTAACATATTAGAAGCCCATATAAGAGCCTGGCCTTTTTTAAGCTTAACGATCATTGGCTCGGCTTTTTTAGCTTCAATAAGATCAATTAAAAAATTCTCATACTTCTCATAATTAACAGCTTCTCCGTTTTCAATATCGTCAGGGTGTGGGAGATTTAAATTATGGTACTCATACAAGTTCCATTTATGACTCCCAGGAACGATCTTAAGAGATCCGTTTGTTACGTCAACGTCCTCAAAAGCAACCCATACACCCACCATCCATAAAGCAGGAACAGTGTGAAAATGTATAATATCACTATGTAAAGGCTGGTTACTTCCTTTTATAAAGTTGATAGTTGAGAAAGGAAATGGCTCTTTAGCATATAAAAAAGAAAGAGTATCCATTACTTTCTTATTCATTGTAAGTTCAGCAATAGGTTTACTTTTTCTCCAATGTTCAAAAATTCTTTTACTTTCGGTATAAGTGAAGTGATCTGCATGATATTTTGTAGCTTCGTCATTTATTGCTTCGTACATATCAGAAACGATAGGATCTATTTGATCTTGAGTTAATTCTAGATCAATTATCAAATAACCTTTTTCGTGATATTGTATACATTGCTCCTTCTGTTCATCAGTTAGTGCCGTATCATTTTTTAGTAATTCATAAAAAAATGGAGATTCTACCCAAGGTATATCTAAAGCCTCCTTATTTTTAAAATAGTCTATTTTTTCCATTTTATATTTTTATTTTATCTATCATATTAAGTCTTTAAAAAGTTCATACAGCATAGCATTGCATGACTCGCCCTCGCTTGGTATTAAAAACATTCCAGTGTTTAGGTGTACACTTATAAGATCAAAATATGTTCTATATGGGAATTTACCTCTGATAACCTTGTTGTTAATATCTCTATAAATGAAACCCTCTAGATCACAAATATCTTTAACTTGCTTATTGAAAATTTTAGTAATTTTATTTCTTTCAATAGGTGTTTTATAACTCAATGAGCCGTCGCCGTTTTTATCGTTATGTGGTCCAGATGGGGTTGCACCCATTACGATAATTTTATAGCCCAAACTTTTAAAATGATTTAAAAAAACATTGTATTTGATTGTACAAAGTCTACACGATTCCTCATATGTAATACCTTTCTTGTGTGATTGTGGACCTAAATGAACCCTTGCATCAATTTCACCTAAAATGAATAACAATGAATCTTTTTCCTTACTGAATTGATCTTCTGAAAGCCAGCTAGTTAATTCTGGTATATGTTTGCTAACATTATATGCAGTTGCTCCCCCTAACCATTTAGTTTTAAAAGTCCTGCTAAAAACTTCATAGTAAGGTTCAGTTTCTTTAGTGTTAAATATTTGAGAATGGCTATCTCCTATGACGTATATCATAATTTTATTCTAGTACCCTAATTTTTTTGCGCTTTCTATTATTCTTTCTTTTTCTCTTTTCTTAATAGGTCGAGCTGGACTTCCAGCATATATTGTCCAAGGTTCAGTGTCTTTGGTTACTAAAGAGTTAGCTCCTACTATACATCCTTCTCCTAACGTAACACCTGGTAAAACTGTACAATTAACACCGAGCGTAGCATATTTTTCAAAAACTACCGGCTTATTAATAACAGTCCTGTGTTCAATCGGAACCACAGGAGATATTAATCCTTGTGTGAAATCGTCAGTAGCACAAACTATTCTACTTCCTGATCCGATATTAGTGAAATCCCCCATAACTAAAAGAGCAGGTGCTCCTCCTATGATTGAAACACTTGGTGCAATGTGAATATAACTTCCCATTTTAAGTTGTGTAGAAATGTATGTCCATTGGTCGATAGCTATATGATCTCCCATTTCTATCAATTCTGGTCTACATAAAACAGCTAATTCGCTGATTCTTACGTCTTCTCCTTTTTTCATATTATTGATAATTTACAATTAAAGAACCCCAAGTCCAGCCAGATCCTATCGCAGTTAATAATATCTTATCACCCTTTTCTATTTCTCCTTTTTCTATGGCTTCGTCTAGAGCAATAGGTATAGAAGATCCTGCAATATTTGCATACTTATCCATTACTGTTTTAACCTTATTAAAAGGTATATTGTTTTTCTCTGCAATTATCTTAAGTATATTAATACTTGGTTGGTGGGGAACTACCATTTTTATATCATCAATAGTTAAATTAGTTCCTTTTAGTACGCTGTTTATAGAATCAGGCAACACTAATATAGCTTGATCCCAAACTTCTTTACCTCTCATTATGAAAGGTTTATCTAAAGGCATAACAAATCCTGTCATACCTGTTCCTGATCCGTTAGCGTTTATCTCACTGTAAATCCATCCATTATCTGATTCACCTATAATAACTGCACCTGCACCGTCTCCAAAGAATACGCTATGCTGATCATCGAAATTCGTATGTTTAGAATAAGATTCGGTTGCAATTACTAGTATGTTTTTAAAAGCTTTAGTGCTAATGAGGGAACTTCCTAAAGTTATCCCGTAGACAAAGCCTGAACAAACTGCATTTATATCAAATGCTGGAATGTTTTTCTTTATTCCTAATTTGTAATGTATTGTACATGCTGTAGAAGGAGATATTTTTTCAGGACTAGACGTAGCAACAATAATCATATCTAAATCCTCTTTAGCAATTCCAGATTTTTCCAATACAGATAATGCAGCTTGATAACCCATCTCAGAAACGGTTTCTTCACTATTAGATATCCTTCTCTCCTTTATACCTAATTTATTAAAGATCCACTCATCCGAGGTATTAACTTTTTTTGCTATTTCACTATTTGTTAATACCTTACTTGGTAAGTATGATGAAGTACCCTTTATCGTTACATTATTGTATTTCATATTTTATAATTTTAACCATGTATTAGGTACTATGTCAACATCCGAATAACCCGGGTCAATTCTACCAAACCATTTCATAGGGGAAATTACCTTTTTATTTTCGTTTTTGTTTAGCCAAGCTCCCCACCAAGAAAAGCTAGAGCTTGATATTATGTTATGTTTACACATCGACATCAAAAAAAGCTCTATGTAATCCTTATCTTCAACAAAAATGAATTTATCTCCTAGAAAATTCTGTTTAGCGTAGTCTATGTCGTCACTAAATATTATATACTTTTCAGCATTAACTATATCCATTGCTGAATTATACCAATCCATATTTTTTGTATGATGCTTGCTATTTTGATCCAAAGAATAATCCCCCCTTCTAACATGAATAGCACATGTTTCGCCTTCCAAAATATTCATATATTTTTCAATCTGCTGTAAGACGAAATCGGAGGGTTCAAATAAATTTAAAATGTGATTTCTGTCTGTGAAGTATTTCTCTGTTTGGAAGTACCCGTGATAAATTGCTCCGTCCCTGTAAGGAATAGGTGAATAATTGAATGAACAAGATATCTTACTTGTTGCATTTCCCTCATCATTCCATTTAAAATTTTTAAATATTCTTAAATAGTCCTGTGTAGAAACATCAGAGTTTGGGTAAACCCTAGTTCTATCATCTTGAACTTTAGCTAAATGCGATTTTACATTAGGGAAATATGCAATATTATTATGTGACTTTGCTAGATTTTCCACAGCAGCAATCACAAACATCATATTTCCGAGCCCTCCTAGTATACTTCCTCCTATCATATTATAAAAATACTTTATCTAATTTTTGACCTTCGTAAGGTCCAGTTTTATATTCATAAACTATCGTGTCTTCCTCTAAAATTTCGTATGTATGACCACCGTAAAGAGTAAAGCTTGCATCTCCTGGATATAATACAGGCTCTGCAATTAAAGTGTCGTCAATGTCGTAAAATTTACATTTTACACTTCCTTTTATTACCACCCAAGATTCCTGAGCTATTTGAGCTTCATATGTTCTTTGTTTGGTAATGTGTTTATGTGGAGGAAAAGTTTTACCATTCTCCATTTTTAAGGTAGCACATTGGATAAAATTATCCTCTGGAACTACTTCAGTTCTTTTTTCTATTTCGGATAATCTATTAATTATATGTAATAGCTTTCCTTCTTCTACTTTTGAATATATTTTTTCCATCCTATTTTTTAATTTGAAAGGGTCTTATAATTATTTCACTTATGTTCATGCCATCTTCAACCTCAATTGTATTCATTATCTGGGAAGCAACCCATTCAGGGGTCATACCACTTTCAAAACTAGGTTTAAACTTAGATAGAAGATCAGTATTTTTAGTTTGATCTATAAATGGCGTATTAACCGATCCTGGACTAATTGTAGTCACTCTTATCTTTTTAGAAAGTTCAGCTCTTAGACTTTCACTAATAGCTAATACTGCATGCTTAGTAGCACAATATACTCCAGATTCAGGAAAAACGTGGTGAGAAGCTACAGACCCTAAATTTATTACCTGTCCGTTTGATTCTATTAAATAAGGTAGGAAATAATGCAGAACATTCAATACACCTTTAATGTTAACATCTATCATTTGATGCCAGTCGTTCAGATCTGAATCTATTAATCTATCGAATATTCCTATTCCTGCATTGTTCAGTAAGACATCTATACCTCCCATTTTTTCAATAACCTGAGTTGATAGATTCTTAACATCCTCCGTATTTGTTACGTCAGTTTTTAAATAAAATGTGCCAGGATTTTCGCCTGCTAATTTTTTCAGAACTGTTTCATTTCTACCGGTAATAAAAACAGTGTGACCGTTTTTTATAGCATGTTTAAAAGTTGCTTCTCCTATACCACTAGTGGCTCCTGTAATTAATATTCTTTTCTTGTCCATTATACTAAATGTTTGGTGTTATCTTTAAATTTACCTTCCATCCAACTGTAATCTGCAAATGCGTCATGTATATCGCTATGGTTGCTAGCCTGCACTGCAGTTATAGGGAAAGTACAATAGCTTTTAAAATTTTCCTGCCCGTAATCAGAAAGCCATACATCTATTATAGGTATATTTCTACGCTCAAAGTTTTCGATAAAATAATCATAGAAGCTCTCATGATATGCTACTGCATGAGTTGCAAATCCCTTTTTTAAGACTAAAAGATTTTCGTCATCTTTATTTAATGGAACATGTGTGTTTGCGCCAAGATAAAAAAGACTCCATTCTCTATTTTTTAGCTGATCAACAGATCTGTCAATATAGTCAATATTAATAAAATCAACATCGTCCTCTAATACCAATACAGATTTTAAGCCCTCTTCCTTTGCTCTCTTTATAATATTTATGTGAGATAATAAACACCCATATAAAGGTATTTTTATTTTTTCTGTGTCTTTCGTGTAAGGAATATCATCAGAAGGATCAGGGACTATACCGGGGAATCTTTCTATTAAATCCTTTACGTTATTCTTTTCAAATATATCATTACATCTATCCAGTCTATCTTTACGCTTATCTAGGTTTATTAAAAATACTTTATCGAAGTATTCGAATGCTTTTCTCATCTACTTTAGTTTATTTATATTACTAGAAAAATGACTTATTAAATTCATTTTATCCTCTGGTGGCATATTTTTAAATCCAGCATATGTGAGATTTTGAATGTGTCTATCAGGATTATCAGATCCATTAGTTCTTGGGTGATCCATATGAAAAACATCAACCAACGGGTTGTCACATCCCTGTATGCCAACTGTTATTTCTAATTTATGGTAGAAGAAAGCATCTTCGCAAGAATAACTATGAAAAAATTCAGCATCAAATCCACCAACTCTATAGAAGCTATTATGACTAATAAATATAGATCCTCCGGGAGCTCCAGGAGGACAATACTGGGATTCGTAGCTTCCTGGTATTACATCTTCTATCCTAGTTCTATTTCTTAATATTCTATCAGTTAAATCATTATTCATTGCAATAACCCTTCTTCCCCCAAAAGATTGTAATGCACATCCCTCAGGAATACGTGCAAGATTCTGAAAAATATTATGAAAAAATTGACGGTCAGTTAGAAGATCTATATCGTGAAAAAGATAATACTTTGCTCTATTTGAAAATAAAGCTCCCACATTCATTGACAGACATTTATTAAATAATCCTCTGTCTGTTTTCTTAATCCATATATGATTAGTGACTCCGTTGCACAATTCCTTATGCTTTGTCTCTTCACTGTGTTCAACGAATGTTATCGAATAAGTTTTGCTGTTAAAAAAATTAATGGAGGAGATTAGATGATCAACTAAAGGCTTGTTAAAATTCTCTCTTCCTCTTACGGGGATTATAATAGAAACATCAACATCGTCAGTATTGATTAGATTAAATTCACAAGATTCCTTAAGAGCCTCGTAGTCTATCTTATTTTTTTCATATATCTCTGTTATTTGGTACTTGTCTAACATAGCTTCTTGTTTTTTTGTCCCTTCTTCATTTGGTATATCTTTTTTTATTACAAGGGGAGTCATTCTATTAACCAATCTTCTCCTTTCCTTGGTGCCTGATATATTTCTTATTGGCTTTTCCATACTATTTAAACATTTATTACAGTGGGTTCTAATCTTTTTCCAACACCAGATTCCTTAATTATTCTAGAAAGCTCCCTCTGATCCATTCTAGTAAACTTATAGAAAAGAGCTTCGTTAGTATTCAAATTTCTTACGTCTTTAGATGTATGGCTTAAGTGTGCAGCTTCGTATGGTATTCTAAGCATACTCTCGTCATCTCTAGATAACAAAGACTTAATCATCTCAGTTGTTGCTTTATCTTCCCAGCCATATCTAAAGAAATTCTCGTTGTATCCACCCATAGTTTCCCAAAACCATTCCTTATTATAAACTAGGATAGCTCCGTATCCGCATCCTCTAGACATAGATCTAAATTTAAATACAGGATCTCTATGACCAGCTCCTCTTCTTCTAAAAACATTAAAGTCCTTCGTTCTTAACCACTCAGATGTTGGTTCTTCGGTATTACACCAATAATAAGTTTCTGCACCTGCTGCAAATTCGCCTTTAAATTCGCTTATAACAGAAAAATAATTATCCTCAAAAACAAAATCGGAATCCATTAGAACTATAATATCACCCTGAGCTTCTCTAGCACCTACGTTTCTGCACCAACTTAAATTAAATCCCCTATTCTGTAGATCGTTAATACCTATATGTTTATAGCTTAGTATCGGGTTAGTAGACTTGTAAAAATTCCCATCCAAAGATTGTTCGACTACTATTACTTCATAGTCTGTGAATTTTTGGTTCTTAATAGAGGAAAGACACTCATTAAAATTACGATTTCTTAGATGATCGTTTCCTCCTGTTGGGAGTATTATTGACAGCTTCATTTAATCTATTTTAAGTTTACCGAAGAGCTCTTTACAAATATCAATATTTGAAGTGAGGGGTCTTGGTAGATGACAATCTATATATTCATCTACGTTATACCCAGTTTTAGGCCATATAACCTTATCGAGCCTTCCTGTAGCATATTTTTCATCTATCCATCCCCTCTCTAAATGCTTGATTTTGTAGTGTCTATTTTTTAAAGATTGATTATAGAAGAATTTCTGATCAGTACCAGATCTTAAATTCATTCTTATTAATCTTCGAAGAAATTCTTGATGAGTAGGCTCAGTTATTTCTAATATTCCACAAAAACTATCAGGATCGCCAGCCAAATAACACATTGGATACTGTGGGTTTGTTATGTACCATCGGTATTTAATAATATCAGAGCTATAAGAAACTAAACCCTGACCACCAATCTCGGAGACTCCCCGTTTATAATAATCCTCTGATATAGGAAGCATATCCATATCGGATATGATAAAAGGAGCATCTAATATCTTAGCTGCCCAAAATCTTATACATTGTGCTTGTTGAGCTATACTCCATTCGGGGATTGATTCAAGATATATTACCCTCCCGTGGTCATGTACGCTCTCGTGCGGCTTTTGTTTATCTATATAAAGAAGAATAGGCTCTATTCCTATTCTTTTCCAAGCCCTTGCTACATATGGCCAAAAATCTAGATATTCAGGATTTGAATCTGAGCTGACTACGGCATATTTTAATTCCATGCTTATCTTATCCTGAAATTACGATTTTGATTCGTATTTCTATGAACATTCCTTGATTCTTGATAATGCTCTATTACAGGGGATATTCCTGGGTACATTGTTTTCATATGATCAAATATGAAAGTGTATTCGGGAGGTAAATTATAATAATCAATTTCGCTCATTTCTCTATGAGCCCTTTGCATATTTTTTTGCTCCCATGTTTCAGGCTTCATTCTTTCTGCGGGGGTAGCTTCATTCAGTTCGATCCATCGATCAACAAGTCTTTTAACTTTGTCGTTATTCTTTAGAAAGATAGTTCCTGATAAGGCTTCGTCTTTTCTCCATCTGAAGTCTTGTGTCCTGTATGCTATATCACAGGTGAGATCCGGTATAAGACTCGGATATTGTTTAAAGACTGCGTCAACATCTACACATAATAGATCTTGATTTCTATCTGTTAAACACTTTTTAATAAAATATGCTTTGTGATGTGTATTCTTTTCCCAAGAGCCAAGATCTGCTATTCCTTCTATGTGATGAGCTATTGCAAAGTGTTGTAAAGACTTTTTAAGATTTGCTGCGAGTGCTTCATACGGAGTGTTTTCCGTGTAGTAAGCTATAACTAAAAATTGGGGGCTCATAAGATTATTATATATAGATTATTCATAGCCTGGGATTTTATAGATAAAAATTGTAGTCCCTGGTTGCAGAAGAGTTTCACCTTTTTAGAAATATTTCTTATAATGTGAATAATTTCTCCCTTGTCTATATATAATTAGAGATAAAAACATAAATTGATGAAAAACTTAAAGCCTTACTGGTTTTTAGAATCTCCAATAGACGCCGAGTATAAGTATTATATTCTTATGGCATTTTTAGTAAAGCTTAAGAAAAGTTTTCGAACTAAACAGTTTGTGAAAAATTTTAAAGAGCTATTAACTATTAAAAGAGACTTAGAAAGTTTTGATAAAAACACTGAGTTTACATCTAAGACACTTTCTAAAATAACGGAAGAGGAGAAGGATCTTATTTACACTCTGCTTGATAAGAATCTTGATAGTATAGAGGAGATAGGAATTATAGTTAAGGATTCTATTAAAACAATAGAGAATTTTATAGAAGAAAACAACTTATTTTACGAGAAGTATAACTCATTAGTAAATGTAGAAAGCTATTGTGCAAAATACAATCTTTGGGACCAGGGATTTCTTGTAATAAGAAAGAACGATGAGGAATATATGAAAGTGTTCACCTGGTTCTTTTCAATAGTAAAGGTCGGTAAGAAAGAAAATATTGCTCTTTTAATGACTGAATTATTAGATCCCTTGTGTGAGACTACTAATGAAATATCTGTCATTAGAAAATTTCTCAAAGCTAATATTAAAGATTTCTCTAATCAATACGACTGTGTTCTAGTTGCGGATGTTTCTGATGATATAGATATAGAAACCGGTACAGATATAAGTAAGGAAAGATCTATAGATCTAATAATGAATAAATTTAAGAATTAGTTCCCCTAGCTTTAACCAAAGCTTCTAGCTCTTCTTTTTCTTCCTCTGTAAATTCAAATTTATCATAAGGAAAATTATCTACCATAAATAAAGCAGACTTGTCTTTTCCTAGATCGTCATCAAATACAACTTCAACTTTAGTTCCTTTCTTATTTATGTAGAAATCTGCTCCACTCCCATCTTTAAACATTTTGTTTCTAATAAACAAAAGACCTCCGCCAGGCATTATCATTTCTGGCTCATATTCACCAGCATCGATTATCCTTTCTATTTCAGGAATTAATTTAGATATAAAAGAGAATGGCTTTATAATAAGATCATCTATTCTTGAAATCTCTGCATTTGCAACTAAAAATTCTGTTATCTCTTCTGCTAATTTTGGCTTTTCTAAAAAGATTGTTTTTAAATCATCAACGAATGTTTTACTGTTATATCCCTTTTTAGGATCATTCGATGTGTATTTAAAAGGAATTGTATAGAACTGCCCGTTATTTCCTGCAGCTGAACTTTCATTAAGACCAAATTCATTAAATGTGTATATTCTTCTCATAATAATAATCTAGCTGATGTTATTTTGCTTCTTTCTCCGAAGCTTAGTGAATTTATATTCATTAGATCTTTTCCCACTTTGGTTATAAAATCTTGAGGTATGTTTTCTAATTTAGGACTTCCCTCTGGTGCTTCTGATAAAGGCCTACATTCCATGTATCCCTCTGTCCCCTTAGCCTGTAAATAACACCCGCTTTTAGAAGCTGATATTAAATCTCCCTTATCACATTTAATTTTTGACCACATAGGACCGAAATAGGGAATCCCTGATATAGTTCCTTTTGATTCGTAACCCGTTATAACCTCTAGATAAAGTGGTTCTTTTACTTCATAACAAGATCCGTCAGCATCCAATCCGTATACTGAAGGAAAATCCTTAGCGAAATTATCTATTTTTAGTATCCTACTCATTTCTTAATATATATCAGATTCATTGAGATAAAATGATATATAGAATAAAAGTAGAAAGAAAATGGTAATACGTAAATATTCCCAATTTATTACAGAGTCTAACAAGACTACATCAATTAGTAGATCTAAAGAAATGTATCTTTTAGAAAACGAATATCTTAGAATGAAATCTGAGGGATTAAGTGAAAATGAGATCAACGAAAATATATTCTCATCTTTACTTGGATCTTTAGGTGGAGGTTTTACCGATACGTTTAAGGATTATGTAATTGACTGGGCAGCTCAAAAATTAGGTATAGAGCCTTTAGACGAAACAGGACAACCTACATTCTTCTATCAAGTTATACGAAACGTTATCGAGCAAGTTCATTTTACAGAGCTTGGAAGTTATTTCGGTAAGGGATCTTGTAAAAACTGGGCAAGAGCAATCGTGGAGGGTCTTTCTGAAACATTACAAGAAAGAGGTATAGAATATTTATTACCTAAATTAGGTCTTAAAATAGATATGCAAACTGGTATGGGTGCAACAATTGCAGCTGGATTACGTGAAGCTTTAACTAACGCAATCAATAATACCGGATTCATGAATAACATTGAGCAAATGATCGGAGATAAAATATGTGGATTTAACTTAGGCGACGTTCTTTCTGGTTCTAATGTTACTGCTTCAGATAAGCAAAAATTAGCAACTGATATAGAAAATGCAGAAACTAAAGATCCTAATATATTTGCAAAAGCAATGAAATCTGGATTAGCTGGAATTTTACCGTCATTTTAAAGAAGAATAACTATGAATCAGAAGAACGTAAAAAAAAGAGAGATCCTAAGCTACAAAGACTTTATGAAAGTAGCTAGCGATCCTTGGAACCCTGAAAATCTCAGTAAAGAAGATAGAACGGGGCTTCATAAAATTACTCCAGAACCAGCTTATGACTATGTTGGTTATAAAGATGCAGTTTACAACGGATTTTCTAAAATAGATTATCCTGGATACGGAGCGACAGAAAGCGGAAGTGCCGCTTCAATAGGTGTAACAGAATAAAAAAAATAAAAAAAATGAACAAATCTATATTATCTTTCGAGGAGTTTAGCTCTAGAAAAAATCAAGAATTGCCAGAAAATGACTTTTGGAAAGACCATGAGGTAGAAGAGGAAGAGGAAGAGGAAAACGATGAGGACGAAGAAGAATCTGACGAGGATGAAACTGAAGAATCTGACGTAGAAGATACTGAAGAAGACGAGGATACTGAGGAAGAAGACGAATCTGACGAAGACGAATCTGACGAAGACGAGGAAGAAGAAGATACTGAAGAGGAAGACGAATCTGACGAAGACGAGGAAGAAGAAGATACTGAAGAGGAAGACGAATCTGACGAAGAC